>JACCDL010860320.1_pt1 | contig 15409 bp, 13 predicted proteins | sample 7441931 | NCBI WGS metagenome assembly JACCDL01 (sample SAMN15323437, study PRJNA562643) | freshwater metagenome | isolation source: river surface water | place: USA:Blue River Watershed | collected 2017-08-16 | reverse complement strand
TTAGAATGATGGGCACTTTAGTAGGCTGGTGGATTTATGAACTAACGAAAGAACCCTTTGCCATAGGTTTAATTGGACTTGCAGAAGTCATTCCAGCCGTTTCTTTAGCCTTGTACGCTGGTCATGTTATTGATATTAGTGAAAAAAGGAAATTACTCTTAAGAGGGGTGGTATTGTATTGGATTTGTGCATTGGGTTTATTGGGCCTTTCAATTTACAATGACAAAGCAGATCATTCCGGCAATCAAAACGCATTGTTTGTTGCGATTGCTATTTATTTTATCATTTTTTGCACCGGTATCATTAGATCCTTTACCGGTCCAAGTTTTGGAACCATCGTTGGCGCCGTGATGCCCAAGCATTTATTACAAAATGCAACAACTTGGAGTCAGGGCATTTGGTTGTCGGCTTCCATCTTAGGGCATGCTATCGTAGGATTTATTATTGCTGGCTTTGGGCATACCGGCTCTCTTATTGTTGTGGTTGCGCTCGTAAGTGTGGGATTTATCTTTATTTCAAAAATCAATCCGCTTCCGCCCCATGCAGATATTGTAGTAGATCAAAAACCAATGGAGAGTGTAAAAGAAGGTTTGCGATTTGTATTTAATACCAAAGAGGTATTAGGCGCTTTGTCTTTGGACTTATTTGCGGTTTTATTTGGGGGCGCTGTGGCCATGATCCCTGTTTTTGCAAAAGATATTTTAAAGGTGGGTCCCATTGGTTTTGGATGGCTAAATGCCGCTGCCGATATTGGCGCCATGCTCATCATAGTGCTTATCACCCTCTTCCCGGTTCATCAGGGTCAAGGCAAAAAATTATTACTAGCAGTCGGCGGATTTGGTATTTGCATAATTGTATTTGCATTGTCCAAACTATTTTGGCTTTCCTTTGCTGCCTTGGTAATGAGTGGCATCTTAGACGGTTTTAGTATGATTGTACGCGGAACCATTGTACAATTAAAAACACCAGATCATATGCGCGGAAGGGTCATGAGCGTTAATTCCATGTTCATCAATAGTAGTAATGAATTAGGTCAATTTGAAAGTGGTGTTGCCGCTAAATTATTGGGGGTTATTCCTTCCGTAGTATTTGGCGGAACTATGACCCTATTAGTCGTTGTGACTACTTGGTTTAAAGCACCTAGCTTGCGAAAAATGGAATACTAATTGGATTTGTAAGGCAGAAAAAACTGCTTCTCGATAAAACTATCCTTTGGACAACAATCCGATCATCACATCATGCACCGCAGGACAAAATTCTGCATTCTTCATGGTGATCTTATCTCTTTTAAAGAAAACATCTTCGTCCGTATAAGGGAACCTTTCACAATCCGAAGGGCGATAATCGTATATGCCACAGCTGTTATCCTCATCTAAAAAAGGACATGGTTTTGTCTTTACCACATAATCTCCTTCATTGTCCATAGACAAATACTTTTCAATAAAAGCCACTTCCTTCATACCCATCGCTTTGCTGATGCGTTTGATATCTGGCATTTTAAATCGAGGAGAGTAATTTTTACAACATCTTGCACAATCCAAACAGTTGATTTTCTCAAAAGCGGCATCGTGTAAATCCGGCAATTGTTTTAAGATAACACGCTTGTCTACCCTTTTCAAAAAGTTTTGGAACTTTTTGAGTATCTCTGGGGCAGGTGTTTCATATAAATGTTCAACAGATGGGTCAATCATAGGCCAAAAGTAACCTTTTTATGCTTCATCCACAAGCTTTCCCCACCCCCTTTAAAAGCCTTTATTGGCCTTTGAATATTAAGTATCTTTGTGGCCATTTAAAACCTCCTTTTATGTTGCAATCAAGTACCAGTGGCGCAGAATTTATCAAAAGACATATTGGCCCCAATGATGCCGATATCCAAACTATGTTAGCAAAGATTGGTGCTAGCTCTTTGAATGAATTAATTGAGAAAACAGTACCCAATAATATTCGCTTAAAAAAGCCAATGGAAATTCCCGCTGGTTTAACGGAGTTTGAAATGTTGCAATCTTTAAAAGCAATTGGTGAAAAAAATATTATTGCCAAAAATTTTATTGGACAAGGTTATTATGGAACGATTACACCAAGTGTAATTCTTAGAAATATTTTTGAAAATCCAGGTTGGTATACACAATACACTCCCTACCAAGCAGAGATCGCTCAGGGCAGATTGGAGAGTTTATTAAACTATCAAACCATGGTGTCAGATTTAACTGGCTTGCCGATCGCCAACGCTTCTTTACTAGACGAAGCCACAGCAGCAGCGGAAGCCATGGCAATGATCTTTAACCATGTGAATAAATCTGAAAATATTACCCAACCTAAATTGTTTGTGGATCAACATATATTTACACAAACAAAGGATGTGTTGGTTACACGTGCCAACCCAATTGGCATTCAACTAGTAGAAGGAAATTATCAGACCACTCAAATTGATAACAGTTTCTTTGGGGCTATTTTACAATACCCTAATAGCAATGGAAATATTGAAGAGTATGAAAGCTTCATCAACCAAGTGCACCAAGCTGGTGGTTTAGTTATTTTAGTGGCGGATATTCTAGCTTTGACTTTATTAAAAAGCCCAGGCGAATTAAACGCTGACGTTGCAGTGGGTAACACACAACGCTTTGGTGTTCCGATGGGATTTGGCGGACCTCACGCAGCTTATTTTGCAACCAAAGATGAATTTAAAAGAGGCATGCCCGGTAGACTTATTGGCGTGAGTGTGGATGCACAAGGCAATCGCGCTTTGAGAATGGCATTGCAAACCCGTGAACAACATATTAAGAGAGAAAAAGCAACCTCCAATATTTGTACTGCACAAGCATTGCTTGCCAACATGGCGGTAATGTATGCAGTTTACCATGGACCAGCAGGATTGAAAAAAATCGCAGAAAGAGTACATGGCTTAGCGCAAAGCTTGGATCAACAATTACAATCCTTAGGATTGCAACAAGAAAACGCATTTTATTTTGATACTTTATCCATTCGTGGATTAGATATTGCTGCTTTACAAAAGTTAGCTACCGAAGCCGAAATTAATTTCAATTACGCGAAGGAAGGAAATGTAACCATTACAATTGACGAAACCACTTCAGTTGCAGACATTCAATCTGTAGTTGCTTTGTTTGAAAAATTAACAGGCAAAAAAGCGGCTGCTCAAAATGCAACCGTAAAAAATGCAAACGTACAACCTGCCCTTTTAAGAACTTCAAAATATCTATTGCACCCTGTGTTTAACACACATCATAGTGAAACACAAATGATGCGTTACATTAAGCAATTAGAGAACAAAGATCTTTCTTTGAACACCAGCATGATTAGTTTAGGTAGCTGTACCATGAAATTAAATGCTGCTACCGAAATGATTCCTGTAAGTTGGCCTTCCTTTGGCAGCTTACACCCATTTGCACCAAGTCATCAAACCTTGGGCTATCAAGAAATAGCAAAAGAATTAAGTGCTTATTTATGTCAAACCACTGGCTTTACGGCTTGTAGTTTACAACCCAATAGTGGAGCACAAGGTGAGTATGCAGGTTTATTAACCATTCGTTCTTATCACCAAGCCCGTAAGGAAGCACACCGTGATATTGTGTTAATTCCAATCAGTGCGCATGGTACCAATCCTGCAAGTGCGGTGATGGCCGGATTTAAAGTGGTGGTGGTTGCTTGTGACGAAGCAGGCAATATCGATTTCGCTGATTTAAAAGCAAAAGCAGAATTACATAAGGATCATTTAGGTGCCTTAATGGTTACTTACCCAAGTACCCATGGTGTATTTGAAGAAACCATTATTGATATCTGTCAAACCATCCACGATTTAGGTGGTTTAGTATACATGGATGGAGCCAATATGAATGCGCAGGTAGGTTTAACAAGCCCGGGCAATATTGGTGCAGACGTTTGTCACTTAAACTTACATAAAACCTTCGCTATTCCACACGGTGGAGGTGGACCTGGCATGGGCCCAATTTGTGTGAATGATAAATTAGCTCCCTACTTACCTGGACACAATAAGAATGGAAACGGCGCGAACGCAGTGAGCGCTGCCCCACTAGGCTCTGCAAGCATTTTATTAATTAGCTATGCCTACATTAAAATGTTAGGCGCTGAAGGATTAACCCTTTCTACAGCTTATGCAATTATGAATGCGAATTATATGAAGTCGAGATTGGAACAATTTTATACCATTTTATATGCTGGTAAAAACGGAACCTGTGCACATGAATTTATCATTGACTTAAGACCGTTCAAAACGAGTGCAGGTATTGAGGCAGAAGATGTAGCAAAACGTTTAATTGACTATGGTTTCCACGCACCTACAATGAGTTTCCCTGTGGCAGGAACCATAATGATTGAACCAACAGAAAGTGAGGATAAAGCGGAATTAGATCGTTTCTGCGATGCTTTAATTGGTATTTACCATGAAATCAAAGCCATTGAAGAAGGTCAAATGGATCGTACCGATAATCCCTTAAAAAATGCACCGCATACCCAAAAAGTAATTTGTGCGGAACAATGGAATCATGCTTATTCAAGACAAACTGCAGCCTTCCCGCTACCCTATGTAGTGGAAAGCAAGTTTTGGCCAACGGTAGCAAGAGTTAACAATACCCACGGAGATCGTAATTTAATTTGCACCTGTGAACCCGTTGCATCTTATGCATAAACAAAAAAACCGCAGTTCATCCAACAATAACTGTTGTCTTTGAATATACATTATAAAAAAGCCTCGTTCAAATAAGACGAGGCTTTTTTAATGCTTGCTATAAAAGATTAAAATACATGCAATGAATGTTGAGGAATGACATTCTAATAACCATTAGCAGGTATACTAGCTGGCAAGATTAATCTATCTTGTCTCTCCTACCGTTGTAGCATGATTCTTGTTATTTAGCATAAATTCATACAGACCAATGATCTTATCCTTATCCCTAATTCGATAAGTCATCCTTTCGAGGTCCTCCTCTAGTGTTTTCAATTTGGTGTTGTGTGCTTCGTATTGCATCACGTACTCATCTACCTGAGGCTCAGTAGCTGCGTCATCTGGTTCAAGGATCATAGATCCTGTCCCCGTAAGTACCCATAAAATGTTAAGGTCTGGGTAATGCTCGCAAATTCTAATTAAAATGTCTGACCCTACTGATCCGTTGTGTTTAAGTTGTTTAGACACATATCCATTGGATAAACGGATTTTTCTTTCAAAAGAATAAGGGGCAATGGACTTAAACTGAAGGTAGATCGTAATTCTTTCAATTGGTTTCATAGCTTTTTAATTTAATTAGTTAGAGAATATAACCAATATTAAAATTTTGCTATAAGTAATGAAAGATACTTAGGCCTCAATTTCATGGCACATAGGCCTCATTTTGTTATTGCTAGGATTGCTTTTCGCTCAATTCTAGCCATCTTAATTCAGCGGATTCTAATTCCTGATTGATTAAAGCGAGTTTTTCACTCAAGGATATAATGTCTTCGTAATTCAAATTAGGATTATTAAGTTTTTCAGATAAGAGCGCCTTTTCTTCCTCCAATAAAGGCATTTTTTTATTTAAGTTCTCTAATTCTAATTTTTCTTTATAACTCATTTTCTCGGCAACCTTCTTTTCTGCAACTACCGACAGCACTACCGTTTCTTTCTCGGTGCTTACCGGACTGTGTTCTTTTGCAGAGCTAATGTCAGAACTCACCGATGCATAACTTTGTTTGGATTTTTCTAGGATTCTAAACTGCGTATAGTTACCTGGATAGTCACGTATCACACCGTTGCCTTCAAAAATAAATAAGTGGTCCACCAATTTATCCATAAAGTATCTGTCGTGCGAAACCAATAGAACACAACCTGCATAGTCTAATAAAAATTGTTCCAATACGGCAAGGGTTGGCAAATCCAGATCGTTAGTAGGTTCATCCAAAATCAAGAAATTTGGATTCTTAAATAGGATGGTTAATAACTGTAAACGTTTTTTCTCTCCCCCACTCAAAGCACTTAAATAAGTGTATTGTTTATCAGGTGTAAACAAAAACAATTCTAAAAATTGTGCAGCACTTAAAGAACCCCCGCTGGCCAATGGAAATTGCTCCGCAAAAGTTTTCAAATATTCAATCACACGCATGTCTTTCTTGTACACCAATCCCTCTTGCGAAAAGTGACCAAAAACAATGGTCTCTCCTACATTGATCTTTCCGCTATCAGGTTGCGTGATACCTTGTAGTATTTGTAAAAAAGTACTTTTACCTACTCCATTCTTTCCTACAATTCCAATGCGCTCCCCTTTACTAAATGTATAATCAAAGCCTTTTAACACCACCAAGTCCCCATAGGATTTATACACTTTCTTTGCTTCAATAATCTTGCCCCCCAATCTGGTCATTTTCATGTCCAGTTGTAAATTGGTGTCATCTATCTTTTGTTTAGCCTTTGCCTCTACCTCATAAAAATTATCCTGTCTGCTTTTGCTTTTGGTAGTTCGGGCCTTAGGTTGCTTGCGCATCCACTCCAATTCTTTTCTAAAGGTATTCTTAGCTTTATCAATACTTGCTAGTTCCGATTCAATACGTGCCGCTTTCTTTTCTAAATAGTTTTCATAATCTCCTTTATAACTGTATAATTTCTCTCTTTCTAATTCCCAAATTTCATCCGTTACTGCTTCTAAAAAATAACGATCATGCGAAACCAATAATAGTGTCACTTTTTCCTGCTCTAAGTAATTTTCTAACCATTCAATCATATTTAAATCCAAGTGATTGGTAGGTTCATCCATTAACAACAAAACATGCTTGGGTTCAAAACCTATTTGAATTAAGGTCTTTGCCAAGGAGACACGTTTACGTTGCCCTCCGCTTAATTTAGCAACCGGTTGTTCTAAATGATGAATATTGAGCTGGGTTAAAATGGTTTTTACCTTGGATTCAAAATCCCAGGCATTGTTTTCCTCCATCTCCATAATGGCATTGGTAATCAAATCCTCGTCCTCGGACTCCATGGCCATTTCATAATTACTTATGGCTTTCATGGTAGGATGATCTTGATTAAACAGGTTTTGTGTCACCGTGGCCGTTTCAATAAATTGAGGCTCCTGTTCAAACATGACTAAATGTACGTCCTTGTGAATTTTACAAGTACCAGCATCTGGATGCTCCTTTCCGGATAAAATGCGTAATAATGTGCTTTTACCCACCCCATTGCGGGCTATCAAGGCAATGCGGTCCCCTTCATTAATGTTAAAACTAATACCCTTAAAAAGGGGGGTAATTCCATAACTTTTGGTCAATCCTTCTACTGATACATAATGCATGGCGCAAAGATAAGCTCCTAGTACAAGGAAGCCGTATTTTATTGTACTTTTGTCCCTATCCAACTTAAATAGTTACCAGATGAAGCAATTTGAAGTGCCTACCGGATATCGAAGCCCATTGATTTCTGCCATTAAACAGAAAAGAAAGGCGGATGATAAATTAAAGAAAGACTTTAGTCCTACTTTATTGGACCTGGGCAATGTGCAATTTTATTTGGCAAGACATTTTGGATTTTGTTATGGGGTAGAAAATGCCATTGACATTGCTTATAAGACGATCGAAGAAAATAAAGGCAAGCGCATTTTTTTATTAAGTGAAATGATTCACAATCCGCAAGTAAACGCGGACCTTATTCAAAAAGGAGTTCGTTTTTTACACGATACCAATGGGAACAGTATTATTCCATTAGAAGAACTAACAAGTGAGGATGTGGTGATGATTCCGGCCTTTGGCACAACATTAGAATTAGAAAAAATTATTCAAGGCAAAGGAATTGAAATTCAAAAATACAATACCACTTGTCCATTCGTAGAAAAAGTATGGAATAGAAGCGAGCAAATTGCCAAAAAGGGTTATTCTATTATTATACATGGTAAGCCCAAGCACGAAGAAACTAGAGCCACTTTTTCACATGCAGCTGCGAATACCCCTACAATTGTGGTAAATGATATTGAAGAAACTAGAATTTTAGGAGATTATATTTTAGGTAAGATAGACTTAGCAAGCTTTAACCAACAATTCGAAAAAAGAGTTTCTCCAGGATTTGATCCCAATAAGCATTTGGAAAATATTGGTGTTGTGAATCAAACGACTCAACTTGCTACGGATACGCAAGCCATCTCCGATTATTTGAAAGAAGTGATGATTCAAAAATTTGGGGCCGAAAATATAGGGACCCATTTTGCAGATACGAGAGATACGCTTTGTTATGCAACCAACGATAATCAATCTGCAGTAATAGGCCTATTAGAAACGCCTGCAGATTTAGCCATCGTGATGGGTGGAAAAAATAGTAGTAATAGCTCTCATCTGGTTGAATTATGTGAGCAAAAATTACCTACTTATTTTATTGATGACGCGAGTAAAATTGTAAGTGCCGAAGAAATTATTAATACCGACTGGAAGTCAAAAGAAGTGCAAAAAATAAGTGGTTATCTACCACAAAAAGAGGTAGTTAAAATTTCCATGACGAGTGGAGCAAGCTGTCCAGATGCCGTTGTGGAATCCGTTATTCGAAAAATAGCTGATTTTTTTGGTAAAGAAGAGGCACTTACTGCATTAATTCAAGATTGGGAGAAGGCCTAAGCCATTCTTTCTTTAGCCCATCCTAGCGCCATTTCCAATTGCGCTTCTCTTGTAATATGACTATTGTCCAACACTAAAGCATCTTCAGCCTGCTTTAATGGACTATGTTCCCTGGTGCTGTCAATCAAATCACGATGTTGTAAATTTTCGGCCACTTCTTCTAAAGTAATATTGGGATTGGTTGCTTGTAATTCTAAAAATCGACGATTGGCTCTGATAGCAGGATCGGCAGTAACGAATATTTTTAATTCTGCATTGGGGAAAACCACGGTCCCAATATCTCTTCCATCCATCACTATGCCTTTTTGCTGTCCCATCGCTTGCTGTTGTGCAACTGCAAAATCACGAACTGCCCCAATAGCAGCTACCTCACTCACTTTAGCACTCACGTTCATTTCTCGAATAAGCAACTCTACATTTTCTCCATTCAAAAAAATATCACTTTTTTGCGTAATGGTATTGAATTCAAAATGAAGTGTGATTTGTTGCAATGCATGCTCTATTGCATGGGTATTGTCAAAAGGGATTTGATTTCTTAAAAAATACAATGCAATGGCACGGTACATCGCTCCGGTATCAATGAAAACATATTCCAATTGGGCAGCCATCGCTTTGGCCATGGTGCTCTTACCGCAGGATGAAAAACCGTCAATAGCAATGATTATTTTTTTTGACATATACTAAGCTACAGTGATGGTTTGGGTTTTAGGTAAATTAGCGTTGCGTATAGCAATTTGTCTTACCGCTTGAGCAACTACCGTTCTTAAAGCTGCTTTAGAAATTTCATCTTCCCCTACCATTGCTGGTACACCTACATCACCACCCTCTCTTATAGACTGTACCAAGGGTACTTGACCTAAGAAAGGCAAATCGTATTCAGAAGCCAAATTGCTTCCACCATCCTTCCCAAATAAATAATATTTATTATTAGGAAGTTCTGCAGGAGTGAAGTAAGCCATATTTTCTACCAATCCGATAATAGGCACATTTACATTGGCTTGTCCAAACATGGCAATTGCTTTTTTAGCATCAGCCAATGCAACACTTTGTGGTGTGGTTACAATGACCACGCCTGTAACAGGTACTGTTTGCATAATCGTCAAATGAATATCTCCAGTTCCAGGAGGCATATCAATTACTAGATAATCCAATTCGCCCCATTCCACATCGGATATAAATTGACGTATTGCACTACTCGCCATTGGACCCCTCCATACCACTGCATCCTTTTCATCTACTAATAATCCAATACTCATTAAGCGAATGCCAAACTTTTCTATGGGTATAATAATGCCATCTCCATTGGCATCTTTCATTAAAGGTCTTTGTCCACGTACACCAAACATAATGGGCACACTTGGACCATAAATATCTGCATCCATCAATCCCACTTTAGCACCCCCTTCTGCCAAAGCCAAAGCCAAATTTGCAGATACTGTACTTTTACCTACTCCTCCTTTCCCACTCACAACTGCAATAATATTTTTTACTTTAGATAAAATAGCGTCATCTACTTTCCTCAAAGAAGTAGTGTTGGAAGTAAATCCAACCGTCACAACCGCCTCCTTATTGACTAGTAATTTAATGGCATTTTCACAGGCGTTTTTCATCATATCCTTCATAGGACAGGCAGGTGTAGTTAACACAATTGTGAAACCCACCTCATTCCCATTTACCTTTAAATCCTGGATCATATTTAAGGTCACCAAGTCCTTTCCTAAATCGGGCTCTTGCACATTACTTAACGCTTTTAGGATATCTGCTTCTGTCATTTTGGAAGTTTTTGTTAAAAAGTTAAAAACACGAGCAAAGTTAACTGATGCGTGGCTTATTTTCGCAAAAATTTCATTCATCTGGCTTAAATTTGTACCCACATGAAAAAAATCATTTTTTTAGTATTTATAGGGCTTTGCTGCTTGGGAAATACGAAAGCCAACGCCCAACAAACCCCAAATCCGAGCCCCAATATTTATCGCGATTCTGTGGTACAATTATTCGGGGTGGTAATGACTGCAGATAGTCTAAAAGGCATCCCTTTTGCAAGTATTGTAGTGAATCAAAAAGGGCGTGGAACCATTACCAATAATGACGGCGTTTTTTCCATTGCAGTTAATAAAGGTGAGCATATTACTTTTACTTGTATTGGTTTTAAAGATAGAACCATCTTGATTCCCAAAAACTTAGAAGGCAACCAATACAGTGTAATACAATTAATGATTAACGATACCCATTATTTACCTGTGACTATTTTAAAGCCGAGGCCCACCAGAGCCCAGTTTGAAAGAGACTTTGTAAATGCAAGGGTGGATGATGAATTATTTGAAACAGCAAGAAAAAATACAAGCCCAAGTCAAAAGAGAATCATTCTGGCCTCTCTTCCAAGAGATGGTAAAGAAGCAGTGGGCGCATCTTTAAATAATCAAGCAGCTAGATATTATTATTCAGGCCAATTGCCTCCTATGAATATCCTAAACCCTGTTGCTTGGAAGAACTTTATTAATTCATGGAAACGTGGAGACTATAAAACCAAAAACTAACTATCGACAAAACCTCTAATTGAAAACTAAAAAGTGAGTATGAAAAAAATTGCAGTGATTGGCGCAGGAACCATGGGAAACGGGATTGCACATGTGTTTGCACAGAAAGGTTTTCAAGTCCACCTGATTGATACCCAAAAAGCCGCTTTAGATAAAGCATTAGCGACTATCGAAAAAAATTTAGATCGACAAATTAATAAGGGAATCCTCTCGGCAGAAGACAAGTCCGCTACTTTACAAAGGATTGCCAACTTTACTTCCATTGAATTGGGTGTAGTAGATGTTGATTTAATCATTGAGGCAGCTACAGAAAATAGGGAGATTAAAAAAAGCATTTTTAAGCAGATGGATCAATTCGCAAAAGCAGATTGTATCCTTGCCACCAATACTTCTTCTATTTCCATTGGACAATTAGCCGAAGTAACTAATCGACCTGCTAAAGTAATTGGCATGCATTTTATGAATCCTGTGCCGGTTATGAAATTAGTAGAAATTATCAATGGTGCTTTAACCAATCAAGCAACAACAGATGCAATTGTTGCTCTTACGACTACCCTAGATAAAATCCCTTGCGTAGTAAAAGATGCCCCTGGATTTATTGCCAATCGAATTTTAATGCCCATGATTAACGAAGCCATCCATGCTTTTTCAGAAGGGATTAGTGATGCGCAAACGATTGATCAAATCATGAAACTAGGAATGGCACATCCTATGGGACCTTTGCAGCTAGCAGATTATATTGGACTAGATGTTTGTAAAAATATTTTAGATATCATGCATGCAGGATTTGAAAATGACAAGTATGCACCCTGTCCTTTATTAGTCAATATGGTTAAAGAGGGAAAGTTAGGCGTAAAATCAGGAGAAGGATTTTATAAATACTAGTTGTACTAAACTACAAGCCTTGTTTTGTAAGTAACCCCTTGCAAGTCATCTATCTTATTTAATACTTCCTCCAAGCGATGCTTGGGAATACCAATTTTTAATTCAACAAACAATTGGGCAAGCTGCTCCACAACTGAACAATTGTATTGCTTAACAATCATCATCACTTCATTCATTTGATGATAATCAAAGTTGAGTTCGTAGGCTATTTCTACCGGCTTTTGGACAATAGGAGAAAGCTGTAATGCCAAAGAGGTAGCGGTCTTATAGGCGTTAATTAAACCCGGCACCCCTAATAAAGTACCCCCAAAATAACGGACTACCACCACCATGATATTGGTTAATTGTTTACTATCAATTTGTCCTAAAATGGGACGACCTGCGGAACCTGCTGGTTCTCCATCATCAGATACCCTAAAAGTAGCTCCATCCACTCCGATTCTATAGGCCAGGCAATGATGGACTGCCTTGGGATGCTCTTTTTTTAGCAAAGCCAACTGTTTTTTACAGGCTTCAATGCTCAGTACAGGAAAGCTATACGCTAAAAACTTACTGCCCCTGTCTTTAAATTCAGCAATCGCCGGCTGCTCGATAGTGTTGTAAAAAAATGGATCCATGAATAATTGCAAATAATAACTCCGCAAAGCTAACGCATAATGGGCATTCATTTGTAACATTGCAGTATGAGTTTACAAGCATTGAAACAAGCCTTTAAAGTACAATTAGCAACACAATATGAAAGTATTGAGCTCAATAGTTTACTGGCTATTCTTTTTGAACATTTTACAGGCTGGAATCAATTACAGCAAGTGGTCAATAAGGATCAAGCATTAGATGCAGTGGTAACCTCTAATTTACAAAATGCCGTAAACACTTTACAGACGGGCATGCCCATACAATATATTACAGGCAAGGCTTGGTTTATGGGCAATGAATATACGGTCAACAACCAGGTACTTATTCCCAGACCCGAAACAGAAGAATTGGTGGAATGGATTTTAGAATATGCCAACATCATTGACAAGCCGCTTCAAATTTTAGATATTGGCACAGGTTCTGGCTGTATTCCCATTGCTTTAAAATTAAGTTTACCCCATTGTATGATAGCTGGGTTAGATATTAGTGAACAAGCTTTAGAAGTAGCAAAGCAAAATGCAACTATGCTTCATGCAGAAATAAGTTGGTTGCAAGAAGATATTTTAAACACCACTTATTTACCCAATACCTTTGATGTGATTGTGAGCAACCCACCCTATATCCCATTTAAAGAAAATATTCATATGCAGGTACAAGTTAAAGACTTTGAACCCTCAATTGCTTTATTTGTAAAAGATGAGGACCCGCTTATTTTTTATCGCAGCATTGCTAGATTGGGCAAACAATATTTAGCACCCAAAGGACAATTATTTTTTGAAATGCATTATGATCAAGGGAAGGCTTTGCTTGCTTTATTTGACGAAATGGGCTACCATGCAGAATTACGTCAAGATATGTTTGGAAAAGATAGGATGCTTAGAGCAAGTCTCAAGTACTAATGATTTGGATCCACTGCAACCACTGGAGTTGCCCCTAATTGTTTTATGATTTGCATCACTTGAATGGTTACCCCCAAATTAGCAACACTATCTCCATTAATCACTACCGATGGCTTTTCTGTTTCCTTATCTAAAAAGGTTTTCAATTGACCTGATAAAGAATCCATGAGCACTGGACTAGATCCAATAAATAAATTTTGATCCTTATCTATAGTCACTACTACTGTTTGCTTTGCTTTAGTATCGCTAGTGGATTTTGGATTGGATACTTTAATAACATTGGGATTGGCCAATGTAGAAACAATTAAAAAAAACAAAAGTAAAATAAACAAGATGTCATTTAGTGCACCGGTATGTACTTCGGGCTGATCTCTTAATCGCTTTCTTAAATTCATACTGCTAATTTACGAATGCGTGGTTTCTTGTAAAATATCTAAGAAGTCGGCACTAGCTACTTCCATTTTGTTGGCTGCTTTGTCAATTTGTGTAGACAAATAATTGTGTCCCACATAAGCAATCAAACCGATTATTAATCCAGTTGCAGATGTGATCATTTTAGTATAAATACCGCCAGCAATTGTATTTAAAGTATATTCTCCAGTAGATGCAATGCCATAAAATAATTGCACCATCCCTACGATTGTTCCAAGGAATCCAAACATAGGTGCGATCCCCGCCACTAAAGACAAGATATTTAAATTACGCTCCATAGAATACATTTCTAATCTGCCCACATTTTCCATACTCTTCTCAATAGTATCTAAAGGCTTTCCCATTCTCGCCACTCCTTTTTCAATCATTCTTGCAACTGGGTTGTCCGTATTTTTTGCTAAACTTTTTGCAGCAGCTACATTCCCAGACAATAAATTGTCCTTAATAATGAACATGAATTTAGGATCCATGGCGCTTGCTTTCTTAATGGCCAACATGCGCTCTATGAATACAAAAATAGCAATGACTAATAATGCATATAAAGGATACATGATCCATCCACCTTTTTGCAATAAACTCAATAGAGAAATTTTTTGCGCTGCAACATCTAACAAAAACAACATAGGGTTTAATTTATTTTTTAAAGTTAAATTATTTCTACCAAATTTACCAATACTTCTACCGCCTTTAGCATATCTCTAACACCTACCCACTCTTGCTTGCTATGTATGGCTTGCATACCAGTGAATATATTGGGTGTAGGCAAGCCCATAAAACTCATTCTGCTACCGTCTGTTCCTCCACGGATAGGCATTACAATGGGTTGGATGCCTGCTTTTTCATAAGCCTTTAATGCATTGTCTACAATAGTTGGGTGTTGATCAATCACTTCACGCATATTGCGATACTGCTCTTGCACTTCTATACTTAGTTTAACTTTTGAAAAATCTTTGTTTTGCGCCACTACCTCTTTTGCTATTTGCAATAATCTTTCGGCATGGGCTTTTAACTGTAGGGTATCAAAATCACGAACTAAAAATTCAATTTTTGCCTGTTCTGCACCACCACTTATATGATTCGGATGAATGAACCCTTCCTTCCCTTCGGTATATTCAGGACACCAAGATTGATTGGGTAAAGCAGCTAGTATCGCACCGGCTACTTTGATAGCATTTTGCATTACTCCTTTCGCTGCTCCCGGATGCGCAATCACTCCCTGTATATCTAGTGTTAAATAATCTGCGCTAAAGGTTTCCATTTCAAAACATCCCAACTCACCTCCATCCAATGTATAGCCATAATCAGCTCCTAGCTTTTTTAAATCCAAATAATCAGTCCCTCTTCCCACTTCTTCATCGGGTGTAAATAATATTTTAACAGGCCCATGTTGAATGTCGGGATGCTCCATTAAATATTTTGCCA
>JACCDL011246732.1_pt1 | contig 15415 bp, 9 predicted proteins | sample 7441931 | NCBI WGS metagenome assembly JACCDL01 (sample SAMN15323437, study PRJNA562643) | freshwater metagenome | isolation source: river surface water | place: USA:Blue River Watershed | collected 2017-08-16 | reverse complement strand
CATGACACGTTATGGTTACATCGAATTGACCAACACTGCTAGCAGCTTCGGCAACGCTGGCGACTACGTTGGTGAGATCGCTGTATCTAACTTGTCTTTCAGCTAATCAACCAGCTGGATCACAAAAGATCAAAAAGGCCCTTCGGGGCCTTTTCCTATTAGCGATAAGTAATACAAATGACTAATAGGATACCACTGATTGTCAATGCCGCAAGTAATCAAATAGAAGAAATACCAAGCGGTGATAATCTTGATTTAGCCAACAACAATATAATTAACGTAGGCAATGTCACTGCGGTGGGAAAATCTACGGCCAGCACTTTACAACTCACAGGGTTAACTGCAGACCCAACAGGTTCACCAGGATTAATCTATTACAACTCTGTCACAGGTAAGTTTCGTGGATACAACGGTATAGCCGCCACCTGGCAAGATTTAAATTAACAGTATTGCGTCTTACTCATCGTCATCGTCGTCATCTTCGTCATCTTCGTAAATCTCTTCAATCCACTTTTCTTTACCATCATAGAATTGATAGTATCCTTCGTTGGGCATGAGAATTCTAAACTGTCCAGCATACTTTAATCCAAACAAAGTCATGTCCTCTTTCTTCAAGATATCACAAATCACAAACGATGTGCTACAAGCACCTTCCACTGTTTTGAACGGTGAGTGTTTGACTTCATTCTTCTGTAATGCTTTGTGAATCTCTGTGCCGGGCCTAAACATGATACGAGTGATGCCTAGCTTTTGATTACGCAGTCGAATCCGATCAATCACAGTGAGTTTGCTCAAGTGAGCACAGTTGTCTGCATCAATTTGCAACAACACTTCTTTGACTTTGATCGAACCTTTGGTATGGGAATTGTCGGGAGTTTCCTTGGTGCTCCAAGGCATGTCAGAAGTGACATGATCGACATAGAAAGTTTCACCATGTGTTTTTAAGACCCACATTGGTATGGTCTCGTCCTCTAAATGCTTTTTGTTAAAGTGGAAGACTACATCTTTACAAGCATATTCAATCTATTGTTGTGACATTTTTGTTTCCTTTGGTTAAATGGTGCGCTAGACAGGAATCGAACCTGCTACACTCTGGTTTAGAATCAGTTGCCCTTACCTTACGGGCTACTAGCGCATGTCATTATTATATAGTTTAAATTTTAAACCACGAGAGATATTGGGCAACTTTCTTTGTTACTGATTCCCAATCTCCCATCTTTGGCTGCCTAAACAATCTAGCACTAGAATACCACGGGCTAGAATCTCGGTCAAGTAACCAACGCCAGTCTGTGGCAAAAGCATTGAGCATGACCCATGTAGGCCGCCCCAGGGCGCCTGCCAAATGAGTGATGGCAGTGTCTACGCTGACAACAACATCCAAGTGCATCATCAGTGCAGCGGTATCAGCAAAACTGGTAATGCTGCCAGGCCACAGTCGGAGCCCAGCATCTACCAGTGCTCGTTCTTCGTCTTCGGTGGCATCAACTTGCAGATTAATCCATTCGTATTGTGGATTGGCTTTGATCATTTCTAAGATAACAGGGAATGGCACACCTTTGTGTTGATTGAGCCAGGCATCTCTACGACCGCTCCAAGAGATACCCACACGCATTTTGTACTTGGGCCCCAGACGATCTTGCCACTGTTTCATCAGCACAGGGTTGGCATTCATGTAACTTTGTATCTTGGGCAAGTTGTCAAGCGTGACACCAAGAATACCAGGAATACTCATGATAGGAACCCAGTAATCAAATTCACCCATGTCAGCGTCATAGGCAGCAACTTGTTGTATAATGTCGCTGGTGTTTAACAGCGGAATCAATCCGTCTGTGACTTGCAGTTTGATCTTGGCCCCCATCAAGTGCAGATTGTAAACAAACCGCACAAACTGAATGCAGTCACCATGACCTTGTTCGCCTACCACAAGAATAGTTTTGTCTTTGAGATCTTCACCACGCCAGCGTGGTTGACTTAGTTTGGGCTCAGATCCTGCCAAATGTTCGTAGTTCCAGCGCGACTCATAAGCAGGCCAACCACGTTGATAATCACCGCTTAACAAATAGCTCACGGCCAAATTAAAGTGTGCCGTCACATTGTTTGGTTCCAACAATGTGGCATGTTGAAGAAACGGTATGGCACGTCGTGGGTGTCCGCATTCACGCATGACATTGCCGTAGTTGTTGAAGGCTGCTGCCGAATCAGGATCTTGTACAAAAGCCATGGCATAGCATTGTAAAGCCTGTTCAGGGTGGCCTTGGGCTCTGTGCTGGTTACCAGCTTCGATTAACTCATTGGTATTCATAGGGATATTTAAGCACCTGTAGGGTGCTATTTTACATTTTCCATAAATACAAGTCAACGCAATACGGCGTTTTATGCAGAGACCCCTGCGTAGCGGCTAGAACCCGCATTGGGCTTCTATAAGGAGAAATCAAATGGGAAGAGCTCTTAAAATCCAGAAAACAAACATTGGTGCTGGCACCACTGTTACCAACGGCGTCACAGCCTACAACCAAAACGTTACTACAGACGCTGGTTATCCAAACTTTGGTAGTTTGACCAATCCAGTGGTCAACAGTGCAAACACTCTAAGTTCCACAGAATTTATTGGTGTAGTTGGCGGTTCGCCTGCAACTTCTACTGCCAGCGCAACATTTCCAGAAATCAGCGCATTGGTTAACATTTTGCTTGCTGACGGAACTGACAGTTACACAGCCACAAGTTCATACACAGGTCGTATTGTGCGTCAAAAAGGCAGCCACAAGTTCTTGGTAGCTGCCACCGGCGCAACCATTGCTGATGATGCTATGATTGTTGGCCAAGCATATCAAATTGCTGTTCTTGGTACCACTGATTGGCAAGCATGCGGCGCAGGTTCACAATCTGCTGTTGGCGACATTTTCACTGCAACCGCTGCTGGCGCAGGCACAGGCGAAGTGTATGCAGTTGGCCAGTGTGTGTTGGCGAACGATGCTACACCAGCAGCTGGTTACATGGCCATTGGCTTCTCTGTAGGCGACAGTTCTGCTGTGTACGCCAGTTACATCACCAACAAGTGGATTCGTGACTGGAACGGCATGACCTATGGCAACTACAGCGATAGCAACAATGGAGTCAACGTTCAAAGCAGCGAAAACTTCTATCCTGTTAACTTCTTCACAGACGAAGGCACAGTCACATGGTCTGGTGCTGAAGTGGTTGGCGGCGTGCAAGCTCAAAACGGCACATTACAGTTGGCACAAGTCGACAAAGTTACATCTTAATTGATTTAACCCCAGAGTCCTCCTAGATAACTACTAGGAGGATTTTTTATGACTGCGGCATTTGTATTAGGTAACGGCATAAGCCGTCAACAAATTGATTTGAACTTGCTGAAAACGCTTGGGCGTGTGTACGGCTGCAACGCTATCTACAGAGAATTCGAACCAGATGTGTTGATCAGCACTGATTTGCCAATCAGCGACAGAATTCAGCACGAAGGATATAGCCGAACTCACACCCATTATACTCGTAAACCCTTGCCAGATTCGGGATCCATGCGCATTGCACAACAGTATTTTGGCTACAGTTCTGGTCCAGCAGCAGTGGGACATTCAGCACTGGATGGTGCAAGAGCAATTTATATGATAGGTTTTGACATGGGGCCAACTCGTATGGGCAGATTCAACAACATCTATGCTGATACAGAATTCTATAAAAAGAGTTCTGCCAGTCCCACGTTTACTGGCAATTGGGTGCGCCAAATCAAGCAAATAGCCAAAGATTTCCCCAAAACTAGTTTTTTTCGTGTGGTTGGGGATACCACAGCCGATCTACATGATTTAAAAGCCATCCCAAACATGATGCACATGCCCATGACAGACTTCCTAAACCGTATAAATAACACAAAGGAACTCTAAATGGCTATCTATAAGCGTGTTGCTGGCAACCTCATCATCGAAAGCATAGGCGCGGCTAACACCGTTACTTTTCAAAATACCGCAGGGGTAGCCAATGTTATTATCACTGGCGACCTGAGTGTATCGGGCAATGCCAGCTTGACTGGTAACATTTCAGGTGACAAGTTGTTCAACGGAACAACATCTATTGAAATTCAAACAGCCAGTGGTAACGCTAACGTCAGTGTTGGCGGGGTTAGCAATGTTGCGGTATTCACACAAACTGGTCTTAATGTAACCGGAGCTTACAGTGTCACTGGTAATATCACTGGTGGTAACATCAATACGGCTGGACAGGTCAGCGCAACAGGCAACGTCAGTAGTGGTAATTTAACCATTAGCACAGGCAATATTGTACTTACTCAAACATCTGGAGCCACAACAGCGCAAGTTATTAGATTCACAGACGCCAACACCGCAGTCACAACGCTGGGTGCAAACATTGGTTCTTTTGAATGGGTCACTGCTGATGCTACAGGCCTTGGCGCAAGAACCACCGCGGCACTGCGAGCAGTTTATAGCGACGTCAACGGCAATGCCAACATCCTGCTACAAACCAATTCAACTACTAGAATTGCTGTGTTGGGTGCCTCTGGAAACGTTGGTATAGCCAACGTTGCTCCATTACACACATTTGCTGTGACTGGAAACAGTTACATTTCGGGCACAGAAGAAGTAATTGGCAACATCACCGGTGGCAACATCATCACAGCAGGCAGGGTAACTGCCACTGGAAATCTGGTGTCTGGCGCCAACGTGGTAGCCGCAGGTTATGCTTCGATCACCGGCAACGTCACTGGTGGCAATATTATTAGCGTGGGCGTGATCAGCGGCAGTGCCAGCGGCATTTCAGCCACAGGCAACATTCGTGGGGGCAACGTCAACAGTGATAACTTTATTTCAGCCACAGGAAATGTCTACGCTGGAGGCGGCTTTGAAACACAAGGCAACATCAGCGCCACAGGTTCGGTGCTGGCAGCCACAGCTATTTTGGGCAATGCCAACGTCACTGGCAACATGTTTGGCACAGGCATTGGTGTGGAAAACATTGTGTGGCAAAGTACTTCAGCCAACATAAGTTCTGCGTCCATGGCCAACGTTGGTTCTCTAGGATTCTTTGCGTTGGCAGGTTCAAGCTACAAGTTTGAAGCCTACATGCCAGTGGTGCCCTCAGCAGGAACAACCACAGCATTTAGCACCTATTTTGACGCAGGAACCTGCTACTACACAGTAGAATCTCAAACCACTCCGGTGGCTGGTTTTGCAATGGCAACATCCACTACTTCTGGCACCACAGGAACCACGCAAGTTATGACAGGAACCACGGCTAGAACTGTGAGAATCACTGGCATAATCTACAGCGCAGGCAATGCAAACGTGGCAGTTCAAGCTCAAACCAGTGCTGCAAACGTGGTAGTTCCGTCAGGATCTTATCTTTCTTACACTCGAATCGGTTAAAGCGTAATCCTGTTCTTTTGGTAAATACTCCAGAGGACCGGATTACCTATGACACAACAGATCATCAACGTTGGCACAGTGGCCAACGATGGCACTGGAGAAGCACTACGCACCGCATTTGAAGCTGTAAATGACAATTTTACGGAAGTTTACGCTGCGGGTCCGGTTGGTAGCAACGTTGTAATAGCCAACAACACCATCTCAATCAATGGTACAAACGGTAATTTAATCCTACAAGGTAACGGAATTGGCAATGTTGTAACCAACAGTTCTGTTCGACCATCTACAGATGCTGTGTTTGATCTAGGTAGTCCTTCATATAGATACGACACTGTCTATGCTGGATATTTTCAAGGAAACGGCGCAGGCCTAACTGGCATCACAGTCAGTGCTGGTAGCCAAATTCTCAACGCCAACAGCAATGTACGAATTGCAGACATCAACGGCCCAGTCACAGTCAGTGTAAACGGCACCGCCAACGTTGCAACTTTTAGAGCCAATGGAGTGTCTGTCACTGGCAACGTTTCTGTTTCACCGGGCAATTACTATCTGGGCGATGGATCGCTGCTGACTGGCATTCAAACCAATACCAACACTATTTTTAACGGAACCAGCAACATAACCATTGGGTCTTCGGGCGGCAATGCTAATATATCCATTGGCGGAATATCAAATGTGGTTGTGGTAACATCCACTGGACTGACCGCAGTAGGCAATGTGACAGGTGGCAATCTTCGGGCCACAGGTAATATTTTCATTGGCAACACTGTGTTTACCCGTACATTGGTAGTAGGTACACGAACCACACCGGTCACGGTACCGCTGGCTAGCAACAACAGTTTTCTTGTGGGCACCAGAAGCAGTGGAAACATAGCAGTGTACACCACATAAATACAGATATTGGAAAAAAATAATGGCAAATAGAATTCCGTTAATTATTAATTCAGGCTCGGGCCAGATACAAGAATTAGCTGCCGGCGATAATTTATCACTACCTAGTAGCGATATTGTTGGAGTAGGTAACGTCACAGCAGTGGGTAATGTGCAAGGCACCTACATTCTTGGTAATGGTGCGCTGCTGACTGGTGTAGCAACTACATCATCCAACATCAACAACGGAACATCTAACGTTACCATTGGTACCAGTGGCGGTAATGTAACCATTGGTGTGGCTGGTACTAGCAATGTATTTTCTATTGGCGCTGTATCAACTACCATTACTGGTAATATCCTTCCCAGTGCCAATATAACTTACGATTTAGGCAGTTCAACACAACGATTCAAAGACTTGTATCTAAGTGGCAACACCATTAATCTTGGTGCCGCAACAATCAGCGCCAATTCCACTGCAATTGTAATGACAAACCCAGCGGGTGGTCAAACGGTACTGGCAGGTGCATCAGGGTCAAGCAGTTTAACAGGTGCTGTTGTCAGCGTCACTGGTAACATCACTGCTGGCGGCTACTTGTTTGGTAATGGTAGTCAACTAACAGGACTGCCAGCAACATATTCAAATTCCAACGTTCAAACATACTTGCCAACATACTCTGGCAACATTGGCTCATTAACTGCCACAGGCAATATTCAAGTTGTCAACGGTATCTTTATTGGTAACGGTGCTGGACTTACAGGAGTTGTGGCCAGTTCCAATGTGGGTTCAGCCAGCAAACTTTCAAACGGTACTACAGAATTTAACATTCCCGTAGCCAACGGCAACGTTGTTGGCAATATTGGTGGCGTAACAAACGTATACGAATTCTCATCAACTGGCATGAGTGTTGCTGGCAACGTAACAGCAAACTATCTAATTGGTAATGGTAGTGCGTTGACAGGATTGCCAGCAACCTATGCTAACTCCAATGTTGCTACATATTTGGCTAGCGGCACAAATACATCTAACATTATAACAACTGGCAACGTCAGTGGCACATACATTTTAGGTAACGTTGCTTTTGCTACCGGCATCCCGGCAACTTACGGCAACTCAAACGTTGCTACATTGTTAGCAAGTTTTGGAAGTAACACAGTTAGCACAACCGGGAACATCACTGCTGGATACTTTATCGGAAATGGTAGTCAGTTAACTGGCTTGCCAGCTGGCTATGCCAACTCAGATGTTGCTACATATTTGGCTAGCGGCACAAATACATCTAACATTATAACAACTGGCAACGTCAGCGGCGGCAACGTCAACACAGGTATTGTTAGTGCCACAGGCAACATCACTAGTGGCAACATTGCCACAGGCGGCCAGATCACAGCAACTGGTAATATCACAACCACAGCCAACATCAGCGGCGGCAATTTAAGTGTAAGTGGTGCGTTTAATCCAGCAACACTGACAGCAACCGGCAATGTCAGTGGCGGCAACTTAGCAACACAAGGTGTGGTCAGTGCCACAGGAAATATTATCACAGACGGTTACTTTGTTGGTAACTTTGCTGGTAACATCACAGGTAACTTAGTAGTTCCTGGTTCAAACACACAAGTTCTTTACAACAATCAAGGCAATGCTGGTGCAGTAGCAGGATTTACGTACAACAGTGACTCAAACACAATGACTGTGTTAGGCGTGGTGTCTGCACAAGGCAACGTCGTTGGTGGTAACCTAACAACTGCTGGATTAGCAACAGTCACTGGAAACATAACTGGCGGCAACATTGGCACCGCAGGCAATGTCACTGCCACAGCCAACATCAACGGCGGTAACGTCAGTGCCAGCGGCAACATTGTTGGTACATATATTCTTGGTAATGGTGCGTTGTTAACTGGAGTTTCTACCAGTTCATCAAATATCAACAACGGTACATCTAATGTTACTGTGGTAAGCTCAGGTGGCAACGTCACAGTTGGCGTTGGCGGAACATCAAACGTAGCAGTATTTGCCACAACTGGACAGTTTGTAACTGGTGTAATTTCAGCCACAGGCAACGTCACTGGTGGCAACTTAACAACTGCTGGGCAAATAAGTGCCGCAGGCAATATCACCGGTGGCAATTTAAGTGTCACAAACATTGTTGGTACATTGGCAACAGCAAGTCAAACAAATATTACTTCAGTAGGCACACTGAGCGCACTCACAGCCACTGGCAACGTCACTGGTGGCAATTTGACCACTGCCGGCGCAGTCACTGCACTTGGTGTTGTAAGTGCTACTGGCAACGTAATTGGTGGCAATGTTGTAAGTGCAGGTGCAATCAGCGCAATCGGGGCAATAAACTCAGCAGCCATGACAGCCACCGGCAACGTTGTTGGCGGCAACCTAGTCACACTTGGACAAGTGTCAGCGGCTGGTAACGTTACAGGTCAATATATTTTGGGTAACGGTGCTTTGCTGTCAGGTATTGCAGCCGGTACACCCACAAGAATTGTAAATGGCACAAGCGAAGCCAACATTGGTGTCAGTGGAGGCAATGCCAACATTTCCATTGGCGGAACATCAAATGTGGTTGTTTATGCCAACACTGGCGTGTTTGTTTCAGGATTTGAAAGTGTAACTGGCAATGTAATTGCAGGCAACCTGGTCACAGGGGGTGTAGCCAGTGTAGCTGGTAATATCACAGCAGGCAACTATGTTACCAGCGGTGCTGTTGTAGCCGGTGGCAATGTAAGTGGTGGTAATTTTGCAACTCTTGGGCAGGTACAAGCTACTGGCAACATTGAAGGCGGTAATCTAAGAACAAATGGTTTAGTCTCATCGGCTGGTTCTGTGTTGGCCGCAGGCAATATATCAGCAGCTGGTAATATCACCGGCGGTAACGGGATTTTTGGTGGGACCTTGTTGGTAACAAGTTATATCACCGGCGGTAACCTTAGCACAGGTGGAAACGTCAGTGCCGCTGGAAACGTTACTGGTGCTAACGTCAGCACCTCAGGTTTGGTTTCAGCCACAGGCAACATCACTGGTGGTAACTTGATTACCTCCGGTTCGCTCACAGTACAAGGCAATGTCACCAGTGGCAACTTGATCACCACTGGACTCATGCAAAGTTCAAATCTAAGTGCCACTGGCAATGCGGTAATTAACGGCAGTCTCACAGTCAATGGCAATGTGACCTACATGAATGTCACAACCCTGGCAGTGCAAGATCCAATTATCTCCATGGGTCGTGGCCCCAACGATACACCTCTTGTGTCCGATGATGGCAAGAGCCGTGGTATTGACATGTTCTACTTTGAGTCGGCTCAGGAAAAACAAGCATTTATTGGTTGGGATGATGCAGCTGGCAAGTTGTTTGCAGCAGCCAATGTGAGCGTTGCTAACGAAGTTGTATCTGTAAGTCAATATGGTTCGTTTGTTGTTGGTACATTAGAAGCCTCAAACGTAAGTGCAACTGTAAACATTTCAACCGGCAACATTATTGGTACAGGACAATTCAGCACTACTGGCAATGTGGTTGCAGCCAATGTCAATGCTGGAGCAATCAGTTTAAGCGGCAACGTTATATCTGCATTACCTGTTACAGGCAATATCACTGGTGGTAACTTGCTCACAGCAGGCTTGATATCAGCCACAGGCAATATCATAGGTGGTAACATCATGGGTGGTGCCAATGTCAATGCCACAACACACACAGGTACTACTGCCAGTTTGAGTGGTAATGTCACAGGTGGTAATATTGTTACTGCTGGGTTAGTAACTGCCGCAGGTAACATAACTGGTGCCAATGTATCCGCTGGACTAAATGCAGCTTTTGGAACAAATAACACCACCAGAATAGAGATGACTGGAGACACCAATACTCCAGTAATTCAAGCCAATGGTGCGCCCACAGCAGGATTAATGTTTGGTAGTCAAGGCAACGGAAATGTATTGTTCCAACGGTCAGGCAGTGTAACTGAAGGTATCAACACAGGACTCAAGATTGAAGGATATGGCAACAACTATATCACCATACAATCAGCCAACGATACCGCGGCAACTATTGCTGTAAAGAGCTTGCTGAATGCCAATGCTGACATTGCGTTGTCACCAAAAGGCGCAGGTAATGTTACCACTGGTGCCAACTTGAGTGTAACTGGTAATGTCACAGGTGGTAACTTGAATGGTACCAGTATTTCAGGTACTTTGATTACAGCCGCGCAGACCAATATTACATCTGTTGGCACACTGACATCATTGGCAGTCACTGGCAACATCTCCGGTGGCAATCTGTCAGGTACCAGCATTATTGGTACACTGACCACTGCGGCTCAGACCAACATTACTTCAGTTGGCGTATTGACATCATTGAGCGCCACAGGTAATATCACTGGTGGCAACATCAACACACCAAACTTGGTCAGTACCAACAACATGTTTGCCAGTGGCTATGCCAGTGCAGTTGGCAATGTCACAGGTGGTAATGTAAATTCCAATGGGTTGGTCACAGCAGTAGGCAATATTGTAGGCGGTAATATCACCACAGGCGGCTTGATAAGTGCAAGTGGAACAGTGGTGGCCACAGGTAACATCACCGGCGGCAACCTAATCAGTCTTGGCAGTATCAGCGCAGCAGGTGCAATGTCTGCCACTGGAAATATTACTGCACCAAACTTTATTGGTAATTTGATTGGTAATCTTGCCGCTCCAGGATCAAACAGCCAAGTAATTTTCAACCTAGAAGGCAGTTTTAGCACTGATTCTGGATTGGTATATGATTATGCGGCCAACGCACTCACAGTTGGTGGCGCAGTTGCCACAGCCAACGGCGGTAATTTAAATGTTAGCGGAAGTGCAAGTGTAACAGGTAACATAGTTACGGCAGCCACAGCCAACGTATCAACAGGTAATGTATTATCATCTACAGCAGTAATTGCCACAGGCAATGTTGTTGGTGGAAACATAAACACAGCAGGGTTGATATCAGCCACAGGTAATATTATTGGTGGCAATATCATGGGTGGCGCCAATGTCAATGCCACAACACACACAGGTACCACAGTAAGTGTAACTGGTAACATCACAGGCGGCAACATCATGGGTGGTGCCAATGTCAATGCCACAACACACACAGGTACCACAGTAAGTGTAACTGGAACTATCACAGGTGGTAACGTAGCCACAGGTGGTACTGTAAGTGCTACTGGCAACATTACTGGTGGTAATATTCTAACCGCAGGACTAATAAGTGCCACAGGTAACATCACTGGTGGCAATGTGCTTGGTGGGGCCAACGTCAACGCTACACTGTTTACTGGTACTACTGTAAGCATGGTTGGTAACGTTACAGGTGGCAATGTAATTGGAACTGCTCTGGTACAGGGTGTTACACTCAGTGCAACCGGCAACGTTGTTGGTGGAAACGTAAGTACTGCTGGATTGATAACAGCCACAGGAAATATCACTGGTGGTAACGTGAATGCCGCAGGGTTGAGTTTGAGTGGTAACGTGATTAGTGCTCTAAATATGACCACAAACATCACCACTACAGGTAATATAACTGCAGGAAATGTGTCAGCCACAGGCAACATAAATATTGCTGGACAGTTGGCAGCAACAATAGCAGACGCAACAGCACTGGCAATAGCATTAGGATAAAAAATGGCAAATACTTTTACAAGAAAACTCAGCAGGCTAGTAGGCACTAGTGCTACCACAGTTGGTAGTTACACAGTTCCTTCGGCCACTACCGCAGTGGTAGTTGGACTTTCGTTGACAAATGTTACTGCAAGTGCAATTTCTGCCAATGTGATTATTTTAGATAATGCAGCTCAAACCACCAGATTGGCAGTGAACGCACCTATTTCAGCAGGCTCTAGTTTGGTAGTTGGCGGCGGCGATCAAAAGATTGTGTTGGTCACAGGCGATCAACTGCAAGTTCAAAGTAGCGCGGCTACAAGCATTGACGCTGTAATGAGTATAATGGAAATCACATAATGGCATACGTTGGTCTTAATCCGCAAACGCAACTGCTGAACACCAGCACACAAACGTTCAGCGGCAATGCAGTAAATTTACAGTTTACCCTGGCACGAAGTGTTGCGAGTGCGTCTGACCTTGACGTTATGATCGATCAAACTCTGCAACGTCCATTTGCGGATTACGAAGCTGAAAACACTTCTTTGTTGTTTCAAAGTGCTCCGCCCAGCGGCACAAACAACATCACTGTTACGTATCGTGCTGGCGCACTCAACAGTCTTAATTTAACAGCCAACGCTTTTGGTGCTGGCACAGTTGGCGCCCCGAGTGTGTACTCTGTGGCTGCAAACAACACTGGTCTTTATTGGTCAAACGCTACCAGTTTGGTAACCACAGTGGGCGGAACTGCTCGACTGGTAGTCAGTGGTAACGCAAATTCAACCAGCAATACAACAGGTGCGCTGCAAGTTGTTGGTGGTGCTGGCATTACTGGTAACATCAACACCAGTGGCCGAGTAACAATTACTGATACTACAAATAGTGCAAACATTAGTACAGGTGCTTTGGTTGTTGCAGGCAGTATAGGCGCAGCCGGCAACATCACTGTTGGACAGAATATCACCTGTGTGGGCGATTTCACAGTCAACGGAACGTTTACCACAACTGGTACTGATAGTTTGGACGTTACTGATCCATTTATATTCTTGGCCAATGCCAACCCCGGCGACACCTATGACACAGGTGTTGTGGCTCAATTTTATGACGGAGTGGCCAACAGATACACAGGTTATTTCCGCGATATCACAGACGGAAAGTACAAATTATTTGGCAACTTAACCGTCAAACCAACAACCACAGTTGACACTGCTGATGCTAGTTTTCAATATCAAGATTTAATTCTTGCCAATCTAAGTGCCACAGGCAACGTCAGCGGAACTTACATTCTAGGCAACGGTAGTCAATTGACTGGTATCCTTACCACAGTTTCAAACGTCACCAATGGTACCAGCGGATTGTATGTTCCTGCACTAAATGGCAATGTGATTGTGAATGTGGGCGGAGCTACCTTGGCCACAGTGTCTAGCTCAGTTGGGTTGGCTATCACAGGCAATGTAAATGCTAGCACAGGCATGAGTGCTGCAGGTAACATTGTAGGCGGCAACATAACCACAGCAGGTATTGCAAGTGCTACTGGTAACATTACCAGTGCGGCAAATATTGCTGGTGGTAATTTGTTGGCAGGCGGATTGCTCAGTGTTGCAGGTTCAGTTACAGCCGGTGCCGGTGCAAATATCACTGGAGCAATGAGTGCAAGCGGCAACGTAACTGGAGGCAATATACTCACTGGTGGGTATGTAACAGCCACAGGCAATGTCACAGGTGGCAATGTAAGAACAGCAGGTATTGTTTCGGCCACAGGAGCAATTTACGGCAATTCTCTAAGCATAGATACCACAATTAACGCAGGCACTGACATCACTGCCAGCGGAGCTCTTTCAGCAGGCACCACAATCAGTGCCTCGGGTAGTATAACCAGTGGACTAGAAATATCTGCGGCAGGCAATATCACAGGCAGTTATTTCTTGGGCAATGGTGCTGCATTAACTGGCATTGATGCCACAAGTATTCAATTTGGAACCTCTAACATCAGAGTTGTTGCGGCCAACGCCAACGCCACTGTTAGCATAGCCGGCACATCCAATGTGGTGGTGTTTTCCTCAACTGGGCAAACCACAACAGGATTTGTCAGCGCATCAGGCAACATTATCGGCGGCAACTTAACCACTGCTGCACAGGTATCAGCCACAGGCAATGTCACAGGTGGTAACATCAACACAGGCGGATTGATATCGGCCACAGGTAATATTATTGGTGGTAACATACTAGGTGGTGCCAACGTCAATGCCACAACACACACAGGTACCACTGCCAGTTTGAGTGGTAATGTCACCGGTGGTAACATTATCACTGGTGGTGCAGTGTTGGCAACCGGACAAATTTCCGCTACAGGCAATGTCACAGGTGGCAATATAATTACCACTGGCGTGATCAATGCTGGTAGTGCTGGTGTTTCGGCTTCTGGTAATATTATAGGCGGCAACATAAACACAGCTGGCCTAGTAAGTTCTACAGGCAACGTTACCAACGGTATTGCCAACGTGCTGACTGGAAACGCCATTGTGACTAGTTTGGTTCAGGGCGCAACACTCAGTGCAACTGGCAATATCAACGGCGGTAACTTGAATGCCACAGGCCTGAGCTTGAGCGGAAACGTTGTTTCTAGCTTGAGTATGACAACAGCAATTACCACAACTGCCAACATCACTGGCGGATACTTCTTGGGCAACGGTAGCCAGTTAACTGGTATTGATGCTACAAGTATTCAAAACGGCACAAGTAATGTGCGTGTGGTTAGCTCAGGTGGCAACGTCACAGTTGGAGTAGGCGGCACAGCCAATGTGGCAGTGTTTAGCACAGGCGGCCTAAGTGTCACTGGTAACATCACAGGCGGCAATGTGATATCAGATGGCGCCAGAGTTTACAAATATACTGCTTCGTCTTCGGCCCCAAGCAATCCAGTAGCGGGAGATGACTGGTATGCTACTAGTACTGACAAGCTGTACAAGTATATCAATGATGGTACAGGCAGTCAGTGGGTTGATCAAAGTTATCCTACTACACTTTCGACGCTGTCTATCAACGGTAATTTATCAGTGGGCGGCACACTAACAGCAGCCAATATCAGCTTCACTGGTGGCAGTTTCAGTGTAAGTAACCTGTTGAATGCTGGTGCAAACGGTGCTGGTAACATTGGTGCCACTTCCACAAGATTCAATACAGTTTTTGCCACAACTTTTAGTGGAGTATCAACCACAGCACAGTACGCTGACTTGGCAGAAAACTATCAAGCAGATGCTGTGTACGAGCCGGGCACTGTTGTGGTATTTGGCGGCGAGAATGAAATCACAGTGAGTGACATTGATCATGATACCCGTATCGCAGGTGTGGTATGAACCGATCCTGCTTACTTGATGAACAGCGCACAGGCCAATGGAGCACCAGTGGCCCTGGCCGGTCGTGTGCCTTGTCTAGTGCAAGGGCCTGTACGCAAAGGAGACAGATTGGTAAACGTAGCTTCGGGCATAGCCGGAAAATTTGATCCAGCCAAAGCAGAACT
>JACCDL010461675.1_pt1 | contig 15425 bp, 14 predicted proteins | sample 7441931 | NCBI WGS metagenome assembly JACCDL01 (sample SAMN15323437, study PRJNA562643) | freshwater metagenome | isolation source: river surface water | place: USA:Blue River Watershed | collected 2017-08-16 | reverse complement strand
GGTTCTCATGAGCAGCGATGACAACCAGGGTGATCACAACGATCGCGACGAGATCGTTACCGAAGAGATGTTGTGGGATCGCATCCCGCAGACCGAAGGCGAAGATCGCGCAGAGACATATTACGAACTCAGCGCTCGCATATTTGCGCGTGGCCAATACGACGAAGCGCTCGCACTGGCAGAGACTGCTCGCGATATTTATGCCGAGATGGGTGCAAGTGCACCGAGTGAAGGTTTAGCCCAGGCATATTCTGCTATTGGTTACAACCTCAATCAACTTAAGCGCATCGATGAAGCAGCAACTGCAATGAGCAAGGCTGTAGAACTTCTGCGTGAAAACAAATCTCCTATTGCACTCGAACTCGCCTGCACCTTAGGCGAGTGGTGGTACAGCTCTAAGAAATACAGTGAAGTTGTCGCAACAATGTCAGAGTGCGCACAAGAGCACCTCGTTGATGGAAATCAAATTGGCGCAGCAAACGATCTTCACCTTCTTGGAATGGCATATCGCGAACTTAAGCAATACGAGGAAGCGCTTCAGGCGTTTCAAGAAGCGCGCGGAATTTTCAAGAGCGAGAAAGAAGTGCTACACGTTGCACGTTGTGATCAGAAGATTGCTTCTTGCTACAACTGGTTAGGCGATGGCGAAAAGGCACTCGAGGCTGCACGCAAGGCGGTCGATGTCTTTGAGACTGCCCACGATCATCGTCGCGAGACTTTTGCGCTCTTCGAATACGGCAAAGCGGAGATTCTTCTTGGAAAGCTAGAAGAAGGCCTTGCAACCCTCGATGGAGTACTACAAATCATCGCCGAAGATGAGCCTAAGGACTTTGAGTTCATTCTCGATATTGAAACTCGTATGGTGGTTGTGATGCGCGCACTAGGTCGCATCGAAGAAGCAACCGAAGTTGAGCGTCGTTTAGTTGCTGTCCGCGAAGCGCTTGGTGAAGAGAGTACTGAACAGGTATAGAGCACCACTAATTGCACCGAAAGCAGCAACAACAAGTACTGGCTGAGTTTCTCCCTTGCTCCACAACGCACCACCCCAAATTCCGGCAGCCAAAATCGCAAAACTCATAGAGCCTTGATAGATGCCTTGTGCGTGCCCACGAAGATCGTCCGGACTTAACTTTGCGATCCAAGCCTTTCCAACACCATCAGTAAGTGCTGGAAATATCCCATAAATAATTAGCGCGATTACGGCAAGTGTGTGATTTGTCGTCAGGCCAAGAGTTGCGTATGCGATGGCAAAAGCGATCAAACCAAGCGCATATGCAAACTGTGGAGGCATCCGATCTGCAAGATATCCACCAGGAAAAGCAAAGACAACTGTGACAAAACTATAGAGAGCATAGACAAGAACTACCGATGTCACACTGAAACCAAGATCGTAGAGTCGCAGCAGTAATAGAGCATCTGGAATATTGGTTAGCTGGATGAAGACCAAGATTCCAATTGTCTTTTTGAGATGTCGAGGGAGAGGTCCCGACTTACTCTTCTCTCTTGCGTCATCACTTTTCTTTTTAGCTTTCACAGTCTCTCTGACAAAAAGCGTGAGAAAGCCAGAAAGCAACGCTGGAATGATTGCCCACCGTGCAACAGCGCGGACATCGTCATTAAGGAGTGCTAAACCACCGAGAGCGATGAGTGGCCCGATTACCGCACCAATGTTGTCGCCTGTGCGATGGAATCCAAAAGCCTTTCCAACATCTTCCTTTGATACAGAATCGTGGATCAGAGCATCTCGTGGGGACCCACGCATACCTTTACCGATTCGATCTGTCACTCTTCCCAAAAAGATGAGATGCCAGGTTGAAGCAATTACTACAAAAGTTTTGCCAAGTGCTGCTAAGGAATACCCAGCAACCACAAATGGCTTCCGGCCAATTCGATCACTAGCTTTGCCAGCGAAGATCTTTGTAAATCCTGCAGCCGCTTCAGCACAGCCTTCAATTAATCCGAGAGCAAGGGGAGCCGCTGTGATCACACTTGCAGTAATCAGAAACGGTAGAAGTGGATAAAGAAGCTCACTGGCAGCATCTTGTGCCAGGGAGACCAAGGTGAGAATTATGAGATTGCGACTCATCCACCGTTTCATAATCAAATCTGTCGTGGTAAGTGTTGTAACGCCCAGTGGTACATCGCGATAGCACCTGCAGCAGATGCGTTCATAGAACGTGTCGAACCATATTGTTCAATTGCATAGAGCACTTCACAAATTGCAACGCCCTCATCTGACATACCAGCACCTTCTTGGCCAAAAAGGAGAACGCACTTTTCAGGAAGTGCAGCACCTTCAAGATGCTTAGATGAAGGAACATTGTCGATTCCGATAATTGGTAGGTTATTTTCTGCACACCAGTTGGCGAAATCAGCGATTGATGGATGATGTACCACGGTGAGATATCTATCTGTAACCATAGCACCGCGCTTATTCCAGTCTCGCTTTCCAACAATATGTACGGCGCTGACATTAAATGCATTTGCTGTGCGAACCACTGAACCAATATTGAGATCGTGTTGCCAGTTTTCAATAGCAATCTGTAGACCGTGACGTTTTGTGTTGAGGTCGGCAACGATTGCTTCAACACTCCAGTAGCGATATTTATCTAAGACATTTCTTCTATCGCCATTTTCAAGTAGCTGAGGATCATAGTGATCTCCCGTCGGCCAAGGTTTTTCATGTGGGCCAACGCCTACGACAGGAAAAAATTCTCCTGGTCCTATGGTTGCAGGGGTCTTGATTTCCATGAGTTAACCCTAAACTAGGTAAGAGAATTCGCATATTCGCCTCATGAACGGAGTCATCATGAAGATCGCATTCCATATAGCTTTCGGAATCCACCTGCTATCAATTCTCGGCGTGCTTGTCCTGCTAGTTATCTCTTACAAGAAGTCGCCACGTGCCCTCAATCCTGGGGTACTCCATAGCACTGCTACGGCGCTAGTTGCGGGAATTGTCATGGTTGGTACGTGGTCAGCAGCGCACGATATGGAAATCAATCATATGAAGATTGGCATCAAGTTCTTGGTTGTGCTCGCAATTCTTGTTATCGGCTACGACAGCCTCAAGAAGAAAGTCTTTACAGATAGAACATTCACGGTGATGTTGGGACTCACCATCATCAATATCTTGCTCGCATACCTTTGGTAGAGAGTTTTCTGTTATGAAGAAGATCGCTTCGGGAGTAATTGCTGCCCTAACTCTGGGGGCAATTCTTAGCGCACCCGCTGTAGCCTTCGATCCTCTTCGCGCAACAACAGTTTTTACTAATCTTGCAGCTGATCCAAAGTTAAAGAATCCATCTGTGATCTTGATTGATGCTTCAACAGGGGAGCAACTTTTTGAATCCAATGGATATGCGTTACGTAAGCCTGCATCAACCTTGAAGTTGCTCGCCGGAGTGGCGGTTGCTCAATATCTTGATCCCGAGATGCGCTTTCAAACTTCGCTTGCCCTTTCAAATAAGAGTGACTCAGTCGTTATTCAAGGCGAGATGGATCCCTGGGCCACGTTTAGTGCATTTAATGCAAAGCGATTGGGACAGACATCCTTAAAGTATCTGGCATACCGCGCACATGTTGAACTTGAGGAGCAAGCAGGTGCACCGGTGAAGAAGATGACTATTTATTACAACGGCATCTATGACAGTGAAGCTAAGAATATGAAGGTCTACCTCAAGAGCCGCAAAGTTTATGCAATTCTCAAACCAGTCACAGCCTTGGAAGCACAGAACCTGACCATTGAGCCCGTCATTAATAGCGCTTCTCCCACCGTGCACCAGATGACTCATTACTTTATGCAATGGAGCGATAACGTCCTTTCAGATCGCCTGTCCCGAATTGCTGCTAAGGCAGCAGGGTTTAATGGAAGCGCTGAAGGAATAGCAGATGTTTATGCAAAGGTATTGGCTGATCTGCAGATTGATTCAGCAAAATTAGTTGTGAAGGATGGCAGCGGTCTTTCGCACGATAATCGCCTGAGCGCTAAATTACTTGGTGATTTGCTTGTAAAGATTTATAAAGATCCCAGATTTGCAGCGGTGATTGAGAGCCTTCCTGATGGTGGTATCAACGGAACTCTTAACGAACGCTTTATTAAAACTGCGCCTAATGCCGTTGGACTTGTCCATGCGAAAACTGGCACCCTCAATGGAACAGTCACACTCGCCGGATATGTGGAGGCAGGGGATCGGGAATACATTTTTGTTGTTCTAGCTGATCGTCTTTCTCGAACCTATTCAGCAGCGAAAATTGCGAGAGATACTCTCGATAGATATTTGGGCAGAATCGCGATGCCGCTTATCCCAATAACTGAGAGTGAAACAGTAGTTAATTCGATAACACCTTAATCGAACCACCGTAACAAGCTACCCATGTGTTCTGTGACGGAGCATCGAAGGTGATTCCGATTGGTTCGTTGCAAACTCTGATTGTCTGAATCAACTTCAAATCTGAAGCACGAACTTTTGACATTGTTCCGCTGCCAAAGTTGACCACAAAGAGAGCCGATCCATCATCTGAAATATCTAAACTTCGCGCCGCCTTTCCAGTACTCACCGTCTTGATTAACTTGTTCGCCTCAAGATCCCATGCCGCAACCTTGCCTGAAATATTGAGCGTGACGTAGAGAGTCTTCTCATCGGGTGAAAGAACGATTGCGCGAGGGTTTGAACCAACAGGGATAAAGGTCTTGGAAAAATCTTGCAAGTTAACTCGATGAATACCAGATCCACCCATCTCAGCAACGTATGCGTAGAGGCTGTCCTTGGTGATTGCGATACCACGTGGATATCGGCCAATCTTTATATTGGCAGCCGTTTTTCCGGACTCTACCGAAATCACGGTGACTGTATATGAACACCAGTTACTTACCAAAATGTATTTGTTATCCGGAGTTACTTTCACAACCTTTGGGACAGAACCAACTGGGTAGACCGCATCAATTTTGAAGTTCGTTAGATTTATTCGGCTAAGGAAGCTGTTGTCATAGCCATTTGCTGGACTGCATTTATCAGTTCCTTCTTTAGTAAATCCTTTTCCGTACATCGAATAATTTGTGAAGTAAAGATATTTTCCATCAGGACTAAATGCACCTTCAACAGGTGCGCCTCGATAACTTCCGCTGTACTTCTTATATCCAAAATCTGATAGTCGAACGGTATCTGGAACTGTCGCTACCAATGCGTTCTTGGTTGTGTCATAGATCGTCACTGAGTGGCGATACATCATGTTGTGCGCACTGACCAAACCAGCTCCAGATGAGAGAACAGATTTAGGTGCGATATTTCCATTGATGGTTGCGACGACCTTCATTTTTGACGTGGAGATTGTCGATGTTGGAGTTTCGGTCGCTTGCACACTCGGGGCTACTAATGAAAGAACGCCAGTAGCAACCATGGCTACAAGCGTTTTTCTCATACGAATATCTTAGACGGCCGTTACGAGACGCCCGACTCGAAAAACGACTTCTGGAATCACTGTGGTCTAGGTCTCTCTTCCTTGTTGTGAGCAAGGCATCGATCTAACTTTAAAGCACTCTGAGAACGGAGATCAGATTTGCTGGGTAATCTAGCGCCATGGTCCTCCTGCGCGCTTATGTGGCTCTCATGAAGCTGCGCGTTGTCGAACTTCTTCTAATCTCTACGATCCCGGCGATGATTTTGGCCGAAAAAGGTGTTCCAACTTTGGGATTGATTACAGCAACTTTGGTTGGTGGCACTTTAGCTGCAGGAAGTGCGAATGCATTCAACATGGTTTTAGAGAGTGATCTCGATAAGTTAATGGAACGCACCTCTGCGCGCCCACTCGTTACTGGAGTTATAAGCAAAAGACATGCGACAGTTTTTGCAACTATCATTGCTGCACTTTCACTTGCTATTTTTTGGATCTTTACAGAACCGTTAGCAACAATTCTTACTGCGATTGCAATCGGTTTTTATGTGCTTGTTTACACGATGGCTCTCAAGCGGCATACATCTCAAAACATAGTTTGGGGTGGTGTGGCCGGATGTATGCCTGTCTTTATCGGCTGGGCAGCTGTTACTAATTCACTTTCTTGGTCAGCAGTTGCCTTTTTCTTCGTTATCTTCTTCTGGACTCCGCCTCACTTCTGGGCGCTTGCAATCAAATACAAAGACGATTACGAAGCGGCAAAGATTCCAATGCTTCCAGTGATTGCAGCACGAAATATTGTTCTTCAAAACATGTGGTTCCATACCATTGCAATGATTCTTAGCTCAGCTGCACTTATTTATCTGAGTGATCTGCAATGGTGGGCAATGGCAATCACAGTTGCGCTCGGTTTAATATTTGCCTTTCAGCTGGCGCAACTCAAAGAAAATTCAGAGAATTACAATGCAATAGCGTTGAAGATATTTCACTGGTCAATTACTTATCTGACCTTGTTCTCAGCGGTGTTAGTCATTGCTCAGCTTTTAAAGGCTTGATCTAAATCCTTAATAAGGTCATCTACGTATTCAAGGCCGACAGACAGTCGCACCACTGAAGGTGTAATGCCCATCTCTGCTTGTACTTCTGGACTCAATCGGCGATGAGTCGTTGATGCTGGATGAGTAATCAGAGTCTTGCTATCTCCGAGGTTATTAGAGATATCAATAATGCGAAGCGCATTCATTACCTTAAAGGCATCCTTAGCTGAGCCAGCAAATTCAATACCGATCGTTGATCCGCCGCCGCTCATTTGTCGTTGTGCTAATGCGTACTCTGGATGTGAAGGAAGCCCTGGATAGCGCACGCTCTTAATTTCTGGTCGCTTTTCTAGATATTCAGCGATTGCTTGTGCATTCTCACACATCCGTCGCACACGCATATCCATCGTCTCAAGTGATTTCACTAGCACCCAGGCATTGAATGGACTGAGTGAAGGCCCAGTATGGCGAACAAATGGAAGTAAGTACTCATGGATATAACCAAAAGAACCAAGAATTGCTCCGGCTAATACGCGGCCCTGTCCATCGATATGTTTTGTCGCAGAGTACATAACAACATCTGCACCTAGTTGAAGCGGCTTCTGTAGAACTGGTGAAGCCATGATGTTATCGACGATGACAGTTGCGCCAACTTTGTGTGCTAAATCGCTAACCAATTTAATGTCAACAATGTCCAAAAGCGGGTTGCTTGGGGTTTCAATAAAGACAACCTTTGTTGGCTTACTTAGTGCTTTAGCCCATGCAGCAGGATCGTTGCCCTTAACTAATTCAAAGGTAACGCCCCATTTAGGAAGAAATTCTGTAATCACAACGTGGCAAGAACTAAACATTGAAGCCGAAGCAACAACATGGTCACCGGCGCTGACCATGCAGGCGATTGATGCAAACATGGCAGACATACCTGAACCAGTTGCTACGCAGAACTCCGCACCTTCGATGGCAGCTAAACGCTTTTCAAACATTGCAACCGTTGGATTATGGAAGCGGCTATAGAGGTAGTGATCTACTTCATCGGTAAAGGAATCAACTGCTTCTTCGGCAGATGAATATGTAAATCCACTAGAGAGATAGAGAGCTTCTGCAGTCTCGCCAAAACCAGAACGTGCAAGACCGGCGCGGACAGCAGCAGTTTGTGGATTAATTTCCCAATCTGGCTCTTGTCGGGAAACGCGTGGCTGATAGCCCCAGACATCTTTACTCATGGTGAAATCTTAATCTGCGCACGCTATATTCACTACATGCACGCTCAATCAATAGCCCTCTCAGTTCAAGATCTCAGCAAGAAATACGATTCTCGTTTTGCTGTCTCGCATGCCAACTTTGAAGTGCCGCTAGGAAGCATTTGCGGCTTTGTTGGCCCAAATGGTGCGGGAAAGACCACAACAATTCGAATGTTGCTTGGCTTGATCTCACCTACTGGTGGCACCGGACAGATCCTGGGACATTCAATTAACGATCCGGATGAGTACCTCAAGCATGTTGGTGCGATGATCGAAGGCCCAGCCTTTTATCCAGCGCTATCTGGAGCGGAAAATCTCCACGTTTTAGCAACTCTTGGCGGCTTTAGCCACGAACGAGTTGGGGAAGTTCTTGCAACTGTCGGATTAGCAGATCGAGCACAATCGAAATTTAAAACTTATTCACTGGGCATGAAACAACGTTTGGGAATTGCAGCAGCATTGTTGCCAGATCCAAAAATCTTGATTCTTGATGAACCAACTAACGGGCTAGACCCGGAAGGTATTCAAGAAATTCGCGATTTATTGCGCGGATTGGCAGATAAAGGAACTACTGTTTTTGTATCTTCACATTTGCTTTCAGAGTTAGAGATCATTAGCGATTACATAGTGATGTTACGTAAAGGCGAAGTTGTCTTTGCTGGACCAATTCAACAACTCTTTGAAGCACAACAGCCATTTATGTTAGTCCGTGCAGAAAACGCTAGCGATCTAGATAAAGTTGTTGCAATCGCAGTTGCCGATGGACATAAGGCGCATATTCAATCTGGAATTGCTCACATTGAAGGGCCAGCTGATTGGGCGGGAACGCTTAATAAGAAAGCATTTGAGGCGGGGATTGTTCTAACTCAACTTTCACCACAGCTACCAAATCTGGAAGAGACATTCTTTGAAATGACAGGAGATAAGTAATGATTCGTGTCATCAGAGCCGAATGGCGCAAACTCCGTAGACCAACACTCTTTCTTGGAACAATTGGAGCAGCGCTCTTCTTTACTGGCCTATTTACATCTCTGCTCTACCTTCTTATTGACTCTCCTCGTGGAAATTCAGATCCTGCAAATCCAATTTCAAGGGAGATGCTCTCTTCCTTTGGGGGATCGGTTATCGGTTTCTCAAATGTAGCGGGTTTGCTCGGCATCATCGCCTACTGTGTTTTCGCCGCACAGACTGCGCAGGAGTACACCTATGGCACATTGCGCAATCTCTTAGTGCGACAACCAGGACGTCTGCGTCTTCTCGCTGGCAAGTTAATCTCAATGAAAATCTTTGCCCTTATTATGGTTTTAATTTCCGGTTTTGTTTCAATCCTGATCTCATACTTCCTAGCTCCAGGAGCGAAGGTAGAACGTTCACTTTGGTTCACAACAGAGGGTTGGACGAAGATATTTCAAACCAATATCAACGTGGCAATCTCAGTAGTTGGCTTTGGGCTAATCGGAATGGTTATGGGGCTACTACTTCGTTCGCCAATTAGCTCCATTGCAATTGGAGTACTTTGGATTCTCATCATCGAAAACTTGCTGGGCGCAGTCAAGAGTTCAACACTCGAGTGGCTTCCAGGAAATCAATTAAATGTCATCGCTGTTGGTGGCACACCACAAGTGAGCTACACACATGGGATGACCCTTGCTGCGATCTATATCGGTGTTGGTGCCGTTATTGCATCCATACTTTTTTCCCGAAGAGATGTAGCCAACTAGCGACACTTACTCTTTTAACAGGAATTACTAAGCTTCCTGATTTATCGTGAGCCTTGTAACGAGAGGCTTATCGTGAAAAACCGTCGTAGATTGATCGCTATCGCCATGATCTTTGGCCTAGCTCTATCGGCGACCCCTGCCTCGCCAGCATTTGCAGCAACTCCCAAGCCAACGCTGGCACAGATTGAAGCAGCCAAGAAAGCAGAAGCGGCAAAGAAGGCCGCGGCCGCTGCCGCTGCAAAAAAGTTAGCTGCGGCAAATCAAACTCTTCGAACTCTTACTGTTAAAGCAAATGCAGCCCAAGCACTCTTCACGGCAGCAAAGAAAGAGTTAGCGATTGCAACAGCGGCCGCAGTTGAGGCGGCAAAAAAAGCACAGGAGGCAGCAGATGAAGTTTCTGCCACACATGCTGTAATTGGAAAGTTAGCAAGCAATGCCTACATTATGGGTGGAAGTTTTTCAGATATTCAACCTTTGCTTAGTGCTAATGGCCCACAAGATTTAATTGATCAAATTTCAATCCTAGATAATTTAGGAAGTAAGAACACTGTCGCACTCGGTCGCTTTAAGGCAGCTGAAGTTGTTGCGCGAGCGGCAAAGAAAGTTGCCGATGAGGCGAAAATTGCACAACAGAGTGCAACTGCCAAAGTAGCTGCTGCAAAGAAAGTGGCCGATGATGCACGCGCTGAACAGCAAAAAGAGGTAGATCGTCTGCAAGCGATCCAAGATAAGTTGGCTCGAGATTTAGCAAGTGCTAAACGCGTTCGAATTACTCTCGAGCAACAGAGAGCGCTTGCGCTTTTGGAAGAGAGTCAAGCAAATACAGCTGCAAATACAGGCGGACAGAAAAAAATCTGGCCAGATTTAGGATTTAAGGGACGTTCGACAATCCGATCAACGGAAGCACAACGTGCCGCCGCTGTTGCATTTGCGAAGAAGCAAGTTCTCGCACGCAAGCCTTACATCTGGGGATCAGAGGGTCCGAATTCATTCGACTGCTCAGGTCTTGTCTATGCCGCTTATAAATCGGCTGGATTGGGCTGGCCTAACTGGGATCGCCTTAACTCATCTCTCTATGCGGGCTATACAAAACATGTCTCACTCAACGAACTTGTTCCAGGCGACCTTTTGTTCTACTCATACAAGGGAACTATTTCCTCAATTCACCACATTACGATTTATGCTGGCGATGGAATGATGTGGGAAGCTAATTCAAAAGATCGTGGACTTCTCTACTCGAGTATTTATAGCGTGAAAGGCCTTATGCCATTTGGCGGTCGGGTCTAGCATTAAGGCATGACTCAGGCAATCGTAGAACTTCGCTCTGCGGTTCGCCCTCATTTAGAGAAATTATCAGCAGGTGATCGCATTCTTGTTGCAGTCTCCGGTGGTGCCGATTCACTTGCCCTAGCTGGTTCACTACTTGCCGAAGCGAATGAGTTTTTGATTTCTTGTATCGGTGTCACTATTGATCATCAACTGCAAGATGGCTCAGATATCCAAGCGCGAAAAGTGGTTAACCAATTAGAACGAATTGGTTATAGCGAGATTATTTCTCAACAAGTTACCGTTGATCAAAGTTCAGGACTTGAATCCGGTGCACGAAATGCACGATATGCTGCACTTCATACAATTGCAGAACAACTTGGTGCGATTCAGATTTTCCTTGGACATACTCGTGATGATCAGGCCGAGAGCGTTCTCTTAGGTTTAGCGCGCGGATCAGGTGCTAGATCACTTTCTGGAATGGCAGCTGTCAACGGAAAAATTGTTCGACCGTTCTTATCGGTGACTCGTGAAGTAACCGAGCGAGCATGCAAAGATCTTGGTTTAGATGCATGGAGTGATCCACATAATTTCAATACGGAATTTTCGCGCGTTCGTGTGCGTACTCAAGTTCTTCCAATTATGGAGAAAGAGATTGGGCCCGGTATTGCAGAAGCTCTGGCGCGCACCGCATCCCTTCTGCGTGATGATGCCGATGCACTCGATGAGCTCACCGATCGCACTGCAGAAGGCCACGATCTGGCATCCCTCGAAATTGAATTTCTAGCGGGCTTGCCTAAGGCCATCCGCACTCGCCTGATTCGCAGGGCGATCTACGCTCAAGGAGCGCCGATGGGCTCAGTTACAGCCGACCATGTGAGCGCAGTTGAGGCGCTGATCACCTCATGGCATGGTCAGGGCGAGATCAGCCTTCCAGGCGGTGTGAAGGTTGCTCGAATTTCGGGCAGACTTTCGGCCTACGCCCGCAGCTAGCCTCATCGCTAGCCCACTTTCGAAGGAGACCCACCCGGTGGATCTACAAGCAGTCGGTACCGATGTCGAACGCGTTATTGCAACGGAAGAACAATTATCTTCGCGAATCGCAGAGTTGGCTGCACAAGTTGATAAAGATTACGAAGGAAAAGATTTACTTCTTATCGGCGTTCTTAAAGGTGCAATCATGGCGATGGCAGATCTGACTCGCGCGATGCAGCGTCACATCGAAATGGATTGGATGGCTGTCTCTTCTTATGGTTCAGGAACAGAATCAAGTGGCGTCGTTCGAATTCTCAAAGATCTTGATCGCGATATCACCGGTCGCAACATTTTGATTGTGGAAGACATTGTTGACTCAGGTTTAACTCTCTCTTGGCTCCGTGCCAATCTTGTCGCGCGTGGTGCTGGTACAGTCGAAATTCTGACAATTTTGCGTAAGCCAGAAGCAGCCAAAGTTGAGGTTGATGTTAAATATGTTGGCTTTGATATTCCGAAGGATTTCGTCGTCGGCTACGGCTTAGATTTTGATGAGAAGTATCGTAACCTCGACTTTATCGGTGTGCTTGCAAAGCACATGTATGAATAAGTAGCCACTATGAAGTCAGTGACTAAAAAGCAGACACCGAAGAAGAAAACTTCTGCAACTCCACAAGTTGCACAAACTCGATTTAAGCGCCTTATGCGTGGTCCACTTTTCTGGATCATCGTCGCGATTGTTGCAGTGTCAGTGTTTGGTCAAATCTCTGGTGCCGGCAATCGGTACGAGCCAATCAAGACATCACAAGCACTTGATGCGATTACAAAATCTGATGTTGAGTCAGCAGTATTGGTTGATAATTCACAGAAGATTCGTCTAGAACTTAAATCAGGCAAACTCATCAATGGTTCGGCCAAGGTAGAAGCATCATATATTGCCCGCCAAGAGCCAACCCTTGTCGATGCTTTAACTGGTAATCCACCTCCAAAGGGTTGGAGCGTTGATGTTGCCAAGCAATCACTTCTGGTGAGCTTTCTCTTCTCATTCTTCCCGTTCTTACTAATTGGCCTTCTCTTCTTCTTCCTGATGAGCCAGGCGCAAGGCGGAAACAAAGTTTTCTCATTTGGAAAATCTCGTGCCAAGCTGCAAAATAATGATGTTCCGCAGAATACTTTTGCAGATGTAGCTGGCGCAGATGAAGCGATCGCCGAATTAGAAGAAATTAAAGATTTTCTTGCCAACCCTGCGAAGTATTCACTCTTAGGCGCAAAGATTCCGAAAGGAGTCCTGCTCTATGGCCCTCCAGGAACAGGTAAGACCTTACTTGCACGAGCAGTTGCTGGTGAAGCAAAGGTTCCGTTCTATTCAATCTCAGGTTCTGACTTTGTTGAAATGTTTGTCGGCGTTGGTGCTTCACGTGTTCGCGATCTCTTCGCGCAAGCAAAGTTACATGCACCGGCAATTGTCTTCGTTGATGAGATCGACGCCGTTGGTCGCCAGCGAGGTGCTGGCATGGGTGGTGGACACGATGAACGCGAGCAGACACTTAACCAACTTCTTGTTGAGATGGATGGATTTGAAGGCGATAGCCAAGTAATTCTTATAGCTGCAACAAACCGACCCGATGTTCTAGATCCAGCACTTTTACGTCCTGGTCGTTTTGATCGTCAGATTCCAGTAGATCGTCCAGATCTTAAGGGCCGCGAAGATATTTTGAAGGTACATGCAAAGAACAAGCCAATCTCAGATAATGTTGATCTGAAGAGTTTTGCACGTCGTACTCCTGGATTTACTGGTGCAGATCTTGCAAATGTTCTTAACGAAGCGGCGTTACTTACCGCGCGTGAGGGCGAGAAAGTCATTACAGATCACCACTTAGATGAAGCTATCGATCGCGTGATGGCTGGCCCACAACGTAAGTCGCGTCTGATGTCCGAAGAAGAGCGCCGCGTGACTGCCTACCACGAGGCTGGTCACGCACTCGTTGCCCGCGCACTTCCGCATACAGATCCTGTCCACAAAATTACAATCATGCCTCGCGGTCGCGCACTCGGATACACGATGGTCTTGCCTGATGATGACAAGTACTCAACTACTCGTAATCAACTACTTGATCAGTTGGCTTACTCACTTGGTGGTCGTGCAGCAGAAGAACTTATCTTCCATGATCCATCCACCGGTGCATCAAATGACATTGAGAAAGCGACAGCACTTGCTCGTGCGATGGTGACTCAATACGGAATGACTGAAGCAATCGGTGCAATCAAACTTGGAAACGATAGTTCTGCACCATTTATGGGTCGTGACTACGGTCATCAGCGTGACTACTCAGAAAATGTTGCTGCCGTTGTCGATGGTGAGGTTCGCTCACTAATTGAAAACGCGCATCAAGAAGCCTTCGATATCTTGGTTGCTAATCGCTCAATTCTTGATCAGATGGTTCTTGAACTACTTGAACGAGAGACACTCAATAAAGAAGAGATCGAAGTAATCTTTGCAAAGGTAACATCATGGCCACGCAGGCCAGCATGGACGGGATCTATACATCGCGTACCAAGTTCACAGCCGCCTGTTGCAATTCCTGAAAAGAAAATTATTGAAGAGTCTCCAAAGCGTCCAACACGTAAGAAGAAGGCGCCTTCGAGTGAGTGATATTTCACCAGTCTCATCTGGTCCCGATGATGGTCGTGCGCTGCGTCCATATGATCAGGCACGAGCTGAGGCTGCAATACGTGAACTTCTTATTGCTATCGGCGAAGATCCAGATAGAGAAGGCTTAAAAGAGACTCCAGCGCGCGTAGCACGGGCCTATAAAGAGAACTTTGGTGGATTGTGGCAATCCCCAGAGGATGTTCTTACAACAACTTTTGATATCGGACATGAAGAGCTAGTGATTATTCGCGATATCGAAGTCTTTTCACAGTGTGAACATCACCTGACGCCTTTTCATGGAGTCGCCCACGTTGGCTACATTCCCCGTGGCAAAATCACTGGTCTATCTAAAATTGCACGACTTGTTGACCTGTACGCAAAGCGTCCCCAAGTACAAGAACGTTTAACAACTCAGATTGCTGATGCCATGGTGAAGATTCTTAACCCACTTGGTGTGATAGTGATTATCGATTGCGAACATTTGTGCATGTCGATGCGTGGCGTAAAGAAATCACAAGCGCGCACAACAACAAGTGCTGTACGTGGTGCATTACGTGATGCAGCAACTCGAGCAGAGGCAATTAGCCTAATTACGAATCGCTAACGAGAGTTTTCTAATGTTAGTGATGGGCATTCTCAACGTCACACCAGATTCATTTTCAGATGGTGGAAAGTTTGAATCTTTTGATTCTGCCGTATCTCATGGCTTGGAAATGCTCGCCGAAGGTGCCGATATCATCGATATTGGTGGCGAATCCACGCGTCCTGGTGCGGAGCGAATCACTGAGGAAGAAGAGTTAGCTCGCGTTATTCCGATAATCAAAGAACTATCAAAACATGGCGCAGTGATTTCAATAGACACAATGCGCTCAGGTGTAGCGCGTGCTGCTGTTGCAGCCGGTGCTACCTACATCAACGATGTCAGTGGTGGACTGGCAGATACACAGATGCACCACGTAGCAGCCGAATTAGGTTGCTCCTACATCCTGATGCATTGGCGCGGACATTCAATTGATATGAATTCCAAAGCGATCTATGGCAACGTTGTGGAAGAAGTTAAAGCAGAGCTTCAGGAACAAGTCGAAAAGGCCCTTGCCGCAGGAATTGCAAAAGAGAATCTCATTCTTGATCCAGGTATTGG
>JACCDL011215230.1_pt1 | contig 15438 bp, 17 predicted proteins | sample 7441931 | NCBI WGS metagenome assembly JACCDL01 (sample SAMN15323437, study PRJNA562643) | freshwater metagenome | isolation source: river surface water | place: USA:Blue River Watershed | collected 2017-08-16 | reverse complement strand
TAGCAACAAATACAAATTCACTGTTGATGAAATCAACCATGATGTCTTGCGCATTTCCGATTGTTCCAGTCAGGATGAGCTCGGAAATTGCATCTTCAATTTCTCGCTGCACGACTCTTCGCAATGGTGTAGCACCTAGCGAAAGTTAATAACAGAGTTCAATCAGTCGCTCTTTGGCACTTGTTGTGAGAACAAGTTTTAGGTCTCTGTCGTCGAGGCGAACCTGCAGCCTGGAAATGAACAGATCCACAATCTGCATAAGTTCGTCTCTTGTGAGTTGTGGGAAGACAATAACTTCATCTACACGGTTTAGGAATTCAGGTCTGAAGTTCTGCTTCAATGCCTCATTTACTCTGGACTTCATCTGCTCGTAGTCATTCTTCGAATCGCCCTCGAGTGTGAAGCCAAGAGCACCGCGGGTGATTTCCCTGGTTCCCAAGTTTGTGGTCATGATGATGATGGTGTTCTTGAAATCAACCACTCGTCCCTGGCCATCGGTCAAACGCCCCTCTTCAAGAATCTGAAGTAGCGAGTTGAAGATGTCAGGGTGAGCCTTTTCAATCTCATCGAACAGCACAACACTGAATGGCTTGCGTCTAACCTTTTCAGTTAGCTGGCCACCCTCTTCGAAACCGACGAATCCCGGAGGGGCACCAAACAGTCGAGAAACGGTGTGCTTCTCACCGTACTCGGACATGTCTAGCGAGATCAGTGCGTCTTCGTCATCAAATAGGAACTCGGCCAAAGCTTTTGCGAGCTCAGTTTTTCCAACACCGGTTGGTCCAGCGAAGATGAATGACCCCGAAGGTCGCTTTGGATCTTTCAATCCAGCTCGCTGGCGACGAATCGTCTTGGAAAGAGCAGCGATAGCCAGCTCTTGACCAATCACGCGCTTGTGAAGTTCCTGTTCCATGAAGATCAGCTTGGCGCCCTCTTCCTCAGACAGCCTGAAGACCGGGATACCGGTGGCCTGGGCAAGAACTTCGGCGATTAGGCCCTCGTCAACGATTCCTGGCTTGTCGACATTGCCCTCGCGGAACTCGCGCTCCATGCGCATTTTCTCCGCGGTGAGTTTCTTTTCTTCGTCTCTAGTCGAGGCGGCTAGCTCAAAGTCTTGTTCGGCAATTGCGCGCTCTTTGGCTTGGCGAGCAGTAGCAATCTTTTCTTCCATCTCGCGCAGCTCTGGAGGAGCGGATAGGAAGCTCAGTCTCAGTCTTGCTCCGGCCTCATCAATCAGGTCGATTGCCTTGTCTGGCAAGAAGCGGTCCGAAACATATCGATCTGACATTCCAACCGCGGCAACAATCGCGCCGTCAGTAATGGAGACCTTGTGGTGAGCCTCGTAACGGTCGCGCAATCCCTTCAGGATGTTAATTGCCATAGCAGGAGTTGGCTCATTCACCTGCACCGATTGGAAACGGCGCACTAAAGCAGCGTCCTTTTCGAAGTGCTTTCGGTACTCATCCAAAGTTGTGGCACCGATTGTCTGTAGTTCTCCTCTTGCAAGCATTGGCTTCAAGATTGACGCAGCGTCGATTGCACCTTCCGCTGCACCCGCTCCTACTAGTGTGTGAATTTCATCAATGAAAGTAATGATGTCCCCGCGAGTGCGAATCTCTTTGGTTACTTTCTTTAGACGCTCTTCAAAGTCACCGCGGTATCTAGAACCTGCAATCAGTGAGCCCATGTCTAGTGTGTAGAGCTGCTTACCACGCAGTGTCTCAGGAACATTTCCAGAAACAATTGCCTGCGCAAGACCTTCAACAACTGCGGTCTTTCCAACTCCTGGTTCACCAATCAAAATTGGATTGTTCTTGGTTCTGCGAGAAAGAATCTGCATGACTCTCTCAATCTCTCGCTCGCGACCAACTACAGGATCAAGTTTTCCTTCGGCTGCAGCCTGAGTGAGATTGCGACCGTACTGATCAAGTACCTGAGAACCCTTTTGCGGAGTGTTTACCTCACCGCCAACCGAGACGGTTTCTTTTCCTTGGTAACCGGAAAGCAATTGAATGACCTGCTGACGGACCTTATTGGTATCAGCGCCAAGCTTGGTTAGTACCTGTGCCGCAACTCCCTCGCCTTCACGTATTAGACCGAGAAGAAGATGTTCGGTACCGATGTACGAGTGACCAAGTTGAAGTGCTTCGCGCAGTGAGAGTTCAAGAACTTTCTTTGCACGCGGAGTAAATGGGATGTGACCGGATGGTGACTGCTGCCCCTGACCGATGATTTCCTGAACCTGCTCGCGAACCTGCTCGAGGTTGATGCCGAGTGCTTCTAGGGCCTTGGCTGCGACGCCTTCACCCTCGTGAATAAGTCCAAGCAGGATGTGCTCAGTACCGATGTAGTTGTGATTGAGTAGCTTGGCTTCCTCTTGGGCCAAGACCACTACCCTGCGGGCCTTGTCGGTAAATTTCTCGAACAAGTCGCACCTCCAAAACTTCTGTAAGGAGATGGTAAGTCGCGAGTGGTACCAAAACTAGGGCTGTTCGCCCTAGGCGTTAGCCTCTTTTGGCTCGCTCTTCCGCTTCAATTTGGGCATAGGCATCGCGCTCACGCTGGTCCGCCCTGAGAATCGAGCGCATAATCACCCAGAACAAGCCACCTACCAGGATTGGCGGGATCAGCGAGATAAGCACGTCACTAAGGATTTCCCAGGCAGTCATTTTTCCTACTTCACTAGCGGGAACAGGATGGTCTCCCTGATTCCTAGACCAGTCAACGACATAAGCAGCCTGTCAATTCCCATGCCCATTCCGCCCGATGGTGGCATTCCAAATTCAAGGGCCTTCAAGAACTCTTCGTCTAGTTTCATTGCTTCTGGATCTCCGGCAGCCGCCAGCTCCATCTGAGCCACAAAACGCTCGCGCTGAACAACTGGATCTACCAATTCGGAGTAGCCAGTTGCCTGCTCGAAACCGCGAATGTAAAGGTCGAACTTCTCTACTACCCCGGACTTTGAGCGGTGATCGCGGGTGAGCGGGGAAGTGTCTACTGGGAAGTCGGTAACAAAGGTTGGACGACTGAGTTTTGGCTTCACAAAGTGTTCCCAAAGTTCCTCGACATATTTGCCGTGCAGTGGGTGTTCAATCTCAATGTCAAGTTTCTTTGCTATTGCCTTCAATTCACTTAGCTCGGTCTGCGGAGTAATTTCGACTCCGGCCGCTTCGGAAAGAGATTCAAACATCGAGATGCGTGGCCACGTTCCACCCAGATCATTTTGCTCGCCGTCCTCGATGTCAACAACGTGTGATCCAAAAACATCCATCGCGGCATTTTGAATAAGTTCTTGGGTGAGATCGGCCATGGTGTTGTAATCGCCATAGGCTTCGTAAGCCTCAAGCATTGCAAACTCCGGAGAGTGTGTGCGGTCAGCCCCTTCGTTTCTAAAGTTGCGATTGATCTCAAATACTCGCTCTAGCCCGCCAACGACCGCGCGCTTGAGGAAAAGTTCGGGAGCGATGCGCAAGAAAAGTTCAGTGTCAAAGGCATTCGAGTGAGTCTTAAATGGTCTTGCTGATGCTCCACCGTGCATTACCTGGAGCATTGGTGTTTCCACTTCCATGAATGCACGGTTTGCAAATGTGTTGCGAAGCGACTGCATAACCTCTGCACGAATCTTGACAACCTCACGCGCACGATCACGAACAATCAAATCGATGTAGCGGTGGCGAACTCGAAACTCTTCACCTAATTCGTTGTGCAGGTTTGGCATTGGTCGAATTGTCTTAGCGGCCATGAGCCACTTGTCAGCCAAGATGCTCAGCTCACCGCGCTTTGAAGTAATGACTTCACCCTGAACAAAAATGTGGTCACCAAGATCAACCAGCGCTTTCCAGTTTTCAAGCTGCTCTTCGCCAACCTTGTCGAGGCTGATCATGGCCTGAATTCGCTCGCCAGTTCCAGACTGCAGAGTCGCGAAGCAAAGCTTTCCGGTGTTTCTAAAGAACATGACTCGGCCAGCAAGGCCAACAACTTCGCCGGTAGAGACGTCTGCTTCAAGATTTGGGTACTTAGCCTTGGTGGCTTCAATGGTGTGGGTAATGGGCAGGGAAACGGGGTAGGCCTCACCAATCTGGTTCAGCTTCTCGCGCTTTTCAAGACGAATAGCAATCTGCTCCGGCAGATCTTGCTCTTCTAGCTCTTCGCTCACGCTTCCCTCTCAATTTCAACCATGTGGTTGTCAATAAGTCTGGTATTTCCAACCTTGCAGGCCACAATCATCAGGGCTTTGCCCTGAAAATCAGACTTCACCGGTTGGAAGCCTTCATCGACCAACTCCAGATATTCCAGTCTAGCTTCGGGATGAAATGCCGCCTTGGCACGCGATAGAGCTTCTTCTCGGGAACCGGAGCCATTCGCGGCAAAAAGTCCTTTCGAAATCGTGCCGGCAATTTGGCGTTCCGATGCAGATAGGTATCTGTTTCGGCTGGAGAGTGCAAGTCCTGAATCTTCTCTAAGGGTTGGCCCTACCCTTAGTTCAACTTGCTTGCCCGCAATTTTTTCACGCTTCAGAAGCTCTCGAACCAACGCGACTTGCTGGGCATCCTTTTGTCCGAATACCGCGACATCTGGCTGGACCAAATGCATCAGGCGCTTCACAACGGTCAGCATCCCGTCGAAATGCCCAGGCCGGGATTCTCCTTCAAAATGAGTGCCTAATTCCCCTGCTGACTCAGTGACAACTTGACCGTTCGGATAGATCGCTTCTGAATCTGGCGCGAAAAGCAGGTCAACATTCGCAGCTTCCAAAAGTGAAATATCTTGATCCAAAACTCTGGGGTACTTATCAAAATCTTCCCCTGCGGAGAATTGCAGGGGGTTTACAAAAATCGAAACCACAACAAAGTCTGTGTTTTGCTTCGCAATCTCAATCAGTGATAAATGACCTTTATGAAGTGCGCCCATAGTTGGCACGAATCCGATTCTCAAACCCTTTGGTAGTGAATCTCTCAATTGCGATTCGGTTCGAACAACTATCACTGCGCATCCTCAGGATAAATCTTGAGTGGCCCCTGTCTCAAGGCCTCGTCAATTGCTGCCCGAACAACAGGGACTACGAGTTCACGTGGTGAGTCAACTTCGGCATCAGAGAGAATCCCAAGCGCGCGTTGCACAACCAGTCGCGAAAAATCAGACGCTACTTCAAAGGCTTCGGCGTAAGCTGCTCGCTGCTCCTGCTTCACAACAATTGGTTCTGCACCCAATTCGATTGCTAGAGCCTGTGCGATAGGCAGATAAACATCTGGAGCAGTCACCGCGACAACAGAATTCTTGAGCACCTGCAGATCAACGCTGGTTCCAGTAAAACTCAATACCGGATGCATTGCGATTGTGACTGCACCGTGAAGCGCAGCAGCACTCAAGACTTCGTAACCATTGCTCGGTGAAAAGTGGATGACAATTTTGCGAGGACCAAATAGGGATAGGTCGGCAAGACCGGCGCATGTTATTTCAACGTCAGCATCAGGAACAGCTAGCAGAACTACTTCGGCATCTTCAGTTACTGCCGCCATACCGGCGATGGGCAAATCTGGTAGCAGGGCTTCAATGCGCTCAATGGCCTCCGGACTGTCAACGGCTGCACCAACTAGTTCGTGGCCCGCACTCGCCCAGGCCTTTGCAAGGACTGGCCCGCAGGGCTGGTTACCGATTATTCCGACCCTCACATGGCACCATCCTTAGGGTCCTCCGGAGTCTTGCAGTTCTGCTCACCGAGTAGGCCCGCGACCAACATAGCTGCTCCTCCAATAGCGCCAAAGATGGTCTGCAGCACCAGCCCCGAGGCCGCTACAGAAAAGGCAAAAAGCCAAATCAGCTGACCTAAGTGCCATCCGAGAAATCCAGCACCGGCAATCGCAACGGAGCGGGCAAAGACCAAAATTCGAAAAGCAATAAATGGATTTACCCTTCCCGGACGATCCTTTATTTCACCCTTTGCGAATCGATCTATTTTCTTGCGGTAACGCAAGATTGGGATTGTGAATGAGTAACCGAGTACGGCACAAGCAAACAGAGTAATCGAAAGCGAAACCGGGCTTAGTGGGAAGGCTTCGCCGGTCGAAACCAGTAGTTGCGAGGTTGATGTACCAAGAATGATTCCCAAAACAAACCAAGCGAAGTAAGTCTGAAACTTAATCTGCATCTTCAAACACCCAGACCTCGGAAGCATACTTTTTTGCAAGTTGCGAGACGGAACCAAACCCCGGTAATACAGCGTTCTCATCTAGCAACATCCAAGGAACTAAAACAAATCCGCGTTCGTGCGCTCTTGGGTGAGGGATTGTAAGCGCATCAGTTTCTATTTCCAACTTACCGAATGTGACGATGTCAATATCCAAAGTTCTGGATGCCCACTTCTCACTTCGCTCGCGACCGAACTTGATTTCAACCTTATTTATCTCTTGAAGCAGAGCTTCAGGAGAAAGATCTGTCCTGACTTCAACAACGCAATTCAAATAGTTTGGTTGTGACTGGTCGAAACCATTGGGAGTTAGCGCGTGAGATTCGACTAGCGGTGAAACTCCCTCAAGTGAAGTCTGCGGAATTTTGGCAATTGAACCAATTGCTTGAAAAAGAGTTTGCCCTCGATCGCCTAGGTTGGAACCAAGAGCTAAAACGCAACGATGCATTTAACTTCGATTCCGAGTAACGGTAACGCTGACATTTGAAAACTGGTGCTCAATTGGTGCACTTGGTTTATTTACTGTCACGCTCACCGATTGAATTCTGGAATTGCTTTCGAGAGTTTTCTTACTCAGGTGATTGGCCAGTGACTCAATCAAATCGAAACGAGTCTGTTTGGTCTCGTTGACCAACAGATCCGCGACACTTGCGTAACTGACTGCCTCTTCGATGTTGTCATTGTCCGTGGTGTGGACTTCCAAGTGACAATCAATTGAGAACTCTTGACCATAGGCCTGCTCGCTCTCCAGCACACCGTGATAGGCGAATACCCTTAAGCCGGTTAGGTCAATTGAGTTGTGCATGGTCTAACTCTGCTCTGCGTTTTTCAGCGCCGCAACTACCGAAATGGCATCGGCGGTTGCCTCCACGTTGTGCACTCTTAGTCCCCAGATCTTTCGCTGCAGGAGGATGGCTGTCAGCACCGCTGTCGCCACATCCCGCCTGGGCATTGAGACGCTGGCTGGGTCCCCCGGATCCAGTGCCCCAGCCAGGAAGCGCTTGCGAGAGGCCCCAACAAGGATAGGAAGCCCAAGTTTTTCCAGTTCGTCCAGGCGCGCAACGAGTTCCCAGTTGTGGCCCATGTCCTTTGCAAAACCCAGTCCTGGGTCAACAATGATTCGATCTCTAGAGATTCCGGCTGCAACGGCCATCGCCACCTGCTCTGAAAGTTCTGCGACTACTTCACGTGCGACGTTTTCATATTGCGCCAGTTTGTCCATGTTGTCGCTGTGTCCACGCCAGTGTCCAAGGATGTATTTCGCTTTGCCTTTGGCAACGGTTGCAAACATTTTGGGGTCTGCCAAACCACCGGACACATCATTAATGAAATCAGCCCCGGCTTCCATTGCTGCCGATGCGGTTTCCGAATTCATGGTGTCGACTGAAACCAGGATTTCCGATGACTCTTTTAGTGATTGGAGAACTCCCAGGACTCTTCTTTTTTCTTCTTCGACGCTTACTCGTTTAGCTCCCGGCCTCGTTGATTCTCCGCCAATGTCAATAATTTGCGCTCCGCCGGCAATCATTAGCTTCGCTTGAGCTAGAGCGGCCGCATGATCCACGAACTGCCCGCCGTCACTGAACGAGTCAGGAGTGACGTTTAACACTCCCATGATGATTGGTCTTTGCCAGCTAGTCATTTATTTTGAAATCAGACTCATGACTTCGGTGCGGAGTACCGGATCATTGAAAACGCCTCTGGTTGCAACAGTTACGGTATTCACTTCAGGTTGCCGTGCTCCTCTGGAGACTACGCACTGATGCCGCGCCTCAATTACAACCACAACCCCATTTGCTTCAAGTCCACGCTCAATAGCGTTGGCAACTTCGGCGGTGAGATTTTCTTGAAGCTGCGGTCTGGATGCGATTACCTCTACAACCTTCGCGAGACGTCCTAATCCGGCAACTTTTTTGTTCGGTAAGTATCCGATGTGTGCAACTCCTGTGAATGGAAGCAGGTGGTGTTCACAGATTGAAACTAACTCGATGTCCTTGAGTAGCACCAAGTCGTTTTGCTCGGCAGGAAAAACATCGGACAGTGGTTCTAGCGGATCCTGCCCCACCCCCTTGAAAAACTCTGCGTATGCTTGCGCAACCTTAGAAGGAGTTGCTTTCAGCTCTGCTCGATCAGGATCTTCGCCGATCGCAATCAGCAGTTCCCGAACCGCGGCGGCGATCCGATCAGCTTGCATCTTCGGTCTTGGTCGGTTCGGGGTGGGCCTCGAGCGGCTTGAAATTGCGCTTTGGCACCGCAATTGGGCCCTTTGCAGAAATAGCTCGCTTGGGTGACGAGCGCCAAACTGCGCGCTTTGGAAGCTTCTTTACCGTCTTAAAGATCTTCTGAATCTCTTGCTGATTCAGAGTTTCCTTTTCCAAAAGCTCTTTCGCCAAACGATCCAAGACTGCGCGGTTGGAAGTTAGAGCCTTGTGAGCTTCGTTCAGGGCGTTTTCCAAAATTGCCCTGACTTCGGTGTCGACCTGCTTTGCCATCTCATCCGAATAATCGCGGTGAGTTGCCAATTCTCTTCCCAGGAACGGCTCGGAATTTCCAGATCCAAGGGAGATTGAACCGACCTTCGCGCTCATGCCGTATTTGGTGACCATCATGCGAGCGATGTTGGTCGCTTTCTCGAAATCGTTTGAAGCTCCAGTAGTTGGATCTTTGAAGACAATTTCTTCCGCGATTCTTCCACCCATTGCATAGGCAACTTGGTCAAGCAATTGATTACGGGAAATTGAGTAGCGATCTTCCATTGGCATGACCATGGTGTAACCGAGCGCGCGACCGCGAGGGAGAATTGTGATCTTGGTGACCGGATCAGAGTAATTTGATGCACCGGCAACCAGAGCATGGCCCGCCTCGTGATAGGCAGTGATAAGTCTTTCTTGATCACGCATCAGAGTCGACTTCTTTTGCGGACCACCAATTACTCGATCAATAGCTTCGTCGATTACCTCGTTGGTAATTTCCTTGCGATTCAGACGCGCAGCGAGAAGTGCTGCTTCATTTAATACATTCGCAAGATCGGCACCTGTGAAACCAGGGGTGCGACGCGCTACGGCTTCCAGGTCTACGTTGCTCTCAAGTGGTTTACCTTTTGCGTGCACCTTCAAGATTTGTTCGCGACCCTTTAGGTCCGGAGCAGATACTCCAATTTGTCTGTCGAATCTTCCAGGGCGCAATAGTGCCGGATCCAAAACATCCGGACGGTTTGTGGCAGCAATCAAAATGACATTGGTGTTTGTATCAAAGCCATCCATCTCAACAAGAAGTTGGTTCAGGGTTTGCTCACGCTCGTCGTTACCGCCACCGATTCCGGTTCCACGGTGACGACCAACCGCATCGATTTCGTCAACGAAAATAATTGCTGGGGCTGCCTGCTTTGCCTGCTCGAAAAGATCGCGCACGCGAGAAGCACCGACACCGACGAACATCTCAACGAAGTCTGAACCCGAAATAGAGAAGAACGGAACGCCCGCTTCTCCAGCTACCGCCTTCGCGACCAGTGTCTTTCCGGTTCCCGGAGGGCCATAAAGCAATACGCCTCTTGGCACTCTTGCTCCCATGGCTTGGAATTTCTTTGGGTCCTTCAGGAAGTCTTTGATCTCCAAGAGTTCTTCGAGTGCCTCTTCGATTCCCGCGACATCCGCGAAGGTAATCTTCGAAGTTTCCTTGCTGACCATCTTGGCGCGGGATTTTCCAAAGTTCATCACGCCTCGGCCTCCACCGCCCATGGCTCCCATGAGGAACCAGAACAGCGCCAAGATGATGATCAGCGGAAGTATTGAACCAAGCAGCGCCAGATACCAAGGAGTCCTGGGAACCTCGTCGGTCCAGCCCTCTGCGATGTAAGCCTCGGAAACTAATTGCGCGATTGCCTGCGAGCGACCAGAAACAAAATAGAACTGGACCTGGGTACCAAACTCTGGATCCTCTTGATTTAGAACAACATCGACTCTTTGATCTCCGTCAAAAATCTGAACAGACTTTGCCTTGCCGGATTCGATCATTTCTATACCGACCTGGGTGTCGACTTTGACAAACTGCTGTGTGTTTAGAAGTGAACTTCCGACAAAGACAACAGACACAGCAAGCAGAATCCACAACCATGGTCCGCGAACAAATTTCTTCAAGCCGTTTTTCGGCTGAGGATTCTGACTCAAGAAGTTTTCCTAACTGTAAACACTTGGAGAGAGGACGCCGACTCCATCGAGCGAGCGGTACTGCTCGTTGAAGTCCAGTCCGTAACCAACTACGAATTCGTTTGGAATATCAAACCCCACCCAGCGGACATCAATTTCCACTTTCGCAGCGCTCGGCTTGCGAAGTAGCGTCACTATCTCTACTGATGCTGCACCACGTGCCTTGAGATTGGCTGTGAGCCAGGAAAGAGTCAGCCCAGAGTCGATGATGTCCTCGACAATCAGAACATTTCTGTCCTTCACATCAGCATCCAAATCTTTGAGAATGCGAACCACACCCGATGAAACCGTTCCCGAGCCGTATGAGGAAACCGCCATCCAATCCTGCGTGGTTGGAATTTGCATCGCGCGCGAGAGGTCTGCCATGAATGGAACAGCGCCCTTTAGGACTCCAATCAGGAGCAAGTCTTTTTGGGCGTAGTGCGCATCGATGCTCTTAGCCATTTCGGCAATCTTCTGCTGAATCTGTTCAGCGGTTACCAATACCGACTTAATGTCTGGATGATTCAAATGCACTAGCAGGCTCCGGGCGTTAGAGATTTCGTGGACTTGAAGACGAGCTGGTCGCCTACCCGCTCTACTGTAATGCCCGAAAGCTGGACCATTTTCTGCCCGTGCCAATTCGAAATCAGCTCTTCAACCCCCAGCACCTGAGCTCTAGAAATGTCTTTTGCCCCCACGCTCTGGGCAATCAAAAACAACACCTTATTCCGAACTGCAGGGTGGGAGTCGGCGAGCGCCGAAACCTCGTAGCTAATCGATCTCGCGGAACCTTTGCCCTTAGCTCTTGCGATGACCTCACGCGCGGCGCTTGTCAGAAAGTCTTCGCTCTCGGCTGCGATCTCAGCGGTTCGGGAAAGGGCCGCAGGAAGTCCCGGTCCTAGCTCGCTCTCCATGGTCTCCATGAGGGTGCGAATTCTTACTCTTTTGAAACTTTGGTCGCTGTTGTGAGGGTCGTCCCAGTACTCAATGCCCTGGTCCTGGCAGGCCTGTCGCAGCTCTGCTCTAGAAATACCCAGCAGCGGCCTTACCAGTCTTCGCTCACGGTCTACCCGCTCCATTCCAGCGATTGATTTCAGCCCAGAGCCCCGGGTTAGACCCAGTAGTACAGACTCTGCCTGGTCTTCAAGGTTGTGCCCGAGCAAGACCCAGGACGCAGCAAGTTGGTTTCGTGCCTCCTCGAGGGCTTGGTAGCGGGCCTCTCTGGCTGAACCTTCAAGTCCTAGGCCTGAATTCTGCACCTCAACCTTGCGCATTTCCACCGGCTCCAAACCAAGTTCGGTCAAGGTCTTTACGGCCCGGGCGGCCACCTCCTCAGAACCGCTCTGCAACTGGTGGTCAACAACCACTGCTCCGGCTCTGAGGTTTAGTCGAGGGGCTTCGAATGCGAGGGCTGCAGCCAATGCCAGCGAGTCTCCGCCACCTGAAACCGCCGCCAGAACCAATTCATTGGGACCAAGATTCAGCGAGGCGAGGGTCTCTCGAACCGCGCGACGGACATCAGCCATCTGCGGGGTTAGCCGCGGTCGGTCTGTCATGCTCGCTCGATTCGGTAATCTTTTCGCTAATCAGCTTATGTAGGAGAAGCCTTGTCGTACGACGCAATTATTGAGATCCCTCGCGGTAGCCGCAACAAATACGAAGTTGACCACGAGTCTGGCCGAGTCTTTCTAGACCGCGTTCTGTTCACTCCATTTGTCTACCCAGTTGACTACGGCTTCTTTGAAAACACTTTGGGTGGCGATGGAGATCCTCTTGATGCTCTCGTGCTCTTGGAATTCCCGGTGTTTCCTGGCGTGGGGGTAAAGGTGCGTCCGGTTGGAGTTTTGCCAATGGAGGACGACGGTGGAATTGATGAGAAGGTGCTGTGCGTTCCTTACAAGGATCCACGCTGGGCCCACATTCAAGACATCAATGATGTTCCCGAACAGACCAAGAATGAGCTCGAGCACTTCTTCGCGCACTACAAAGACCTAGAACCAGGTAAGTGGGTCAAGCTTGGTGCATGGCAAGGAAAAGATGTCGCCGAGAAACTAATCAAGGAAGCACAAGAGCGCTACAAGCACTAGCTAAATCCGAGGTGTAGATTCTGGCCATGGATACTTCTTCTATTGACCTTGGAATCATCAAGTTGCTGGATGACTATTTTGAAGTCATTCATGCCCAAGACATGGAGCTCTTTGACAAGGTCTTTCACAAAGACTGCTGTCTCTATTCGGGTCAGGGTGGAGAACTAGTTCTGAGGCCCTACGCGATTTATCGCGATCAGGTTGCAAACCGAAAGTCACCAAAAGAATTGGGTAATGCAAGAAGAGATGAGATTCTCTTGGTTGATCAGATTTCACCAACCCTCGCACTTGCGAAAGTGCAACTTGAAATGTTTGGTGGAGTTATGCAGGACTATTTGAACCTTGTGAAACTTGACGGCCATTGGTGGGTAATGGCAAAGATGTACGAAAAGGTCGGCGAAGCCTTTTAGTCTGCAGTTGGTCTTCCCGCGTAAGGCCAAAGTTCACCGTATCTAACCGGAACAATGCGCACCGTGCGAGCGGGGTTTGGTGCTTCAAGCATCATGCCGTCACCCAAGTAAATGGCCACGTGATACTTGTCTCCGGAGAACGCTTCTTCTCGTGACCACCAAATTAGATCGCCGCGTTTGGCTTGCTGGAAAGGTACTAATTTCTTCGCGCTCGCTAGCACGTTGTATTGCGCAGTAGCGGAGTGCCAACCTATATAAACTCCTGCGGATTGGTAAGCACGCATGGTAATTCCGGAGCAGTCCCAGATGTCCGGTCCCGAACCACCCAATACATAACGCTCACCGAGTTGATCAGATGCATACGCGATTGCTCGCTCTACCAAAGTGGTGTTTGGGTCTGACACCGAATAAAGTTCCGGCGCGGTAGGAGCAGTCTTAATTGCGTTCTGTCTCGCTTCAGCAGCTAGACCTTCGCGGCGCTGCCTTTCAAGATCCTCAGCTTGATCCTGCAAAGATGCAAGTTGCGTAAGCATGGTGCGATTTTCTTTTTCGGATTCAGAAACTTTTGCAAGCGCTGCATCTTGTGCGCTCTTTGCTTCAAGATAAATCTTCTTGGTGGCAGCTTCTTGAATTTCTAGTTCGGCTTGAGCCGCGGCTAGTTCATTTGCGAGCGCCTCAGCTTCCGCTTGCTTCTGAATTGAGGCCTGGTAAATCGCATCGGTTCGCTCAGCAATAATTTCCTGCGCGCCTAATCTGTAGAGCAAATCTTCGCCGGACTTAGGGTCAAAGAAAATTTGCAGGGTTGGATCTCCCGTGGTTCCCTCGCGATACATTCGCGCTGCAATTTGGCCAAGTTGAATCTTTGCGGTTGCTGCCGCATCTGCTGCTTCAGAAACTTGAGCTTGAAGTCCCTGGACTTTGGATCGCATTTGATCTACGGCTTGCTTGGCCTTGGTGTACTGCTTGTTCTTTTCCATTGCTATAGCACCAAGTGCAGCCGCTTCTTTTTCCTGTTCGGCAATGATTGCCTCGATGCGCTTGATCATGGCTTTTTTGGCTTCGACGTTGCGCTTTGCAGCTGCCACCTCGGCGGCGGTAGGGTAATCCGGAACTGCCCAGGCCGGGGGAAGAGTGAGGGCTGTGAAGGTGAGGCCGATGCTCGCAGATATCGCGATAAGTCTGAACTTGCGCTTATTCATGGCCACCTCCCGCTCTTATTTAAACCCAAAGCTTCAAGTATTTCCTGAAAGTTGGCTGCCTGTTGCGCAAGACTCGGCTAAACAAGTAGTCTTGTCCGTCGGTGCTTGAGAAGTCGCCAACTTCAGGCCCCATCGTTTAGTGGCCTAGGACACCGCCCTTTCACGGCGGCGGCACGGGTTCGAATCCCGTTGGGGTCACAAGGCGATGCTTTTGCACCACTCTGGCTCCGTAGCGCAGTTGGTTAGCGCGCCGCCCTGTCACGGCGGAGGTCGCGGGTTCAAGTCCCGTCGGAGTCGCTTTAGGGGAAACCCTAAATGGGGAGATTTCGGTCTCTTCGGCTCTGTAGCTCAGTTGGTAGAGCGAACGACTGAAAATCGTTAGGTCACCGGATCGACGCCGGTCGGAGCCACCATATCCAGGAGGCGGATAGTGACCATAATTTTTGGTTTACTGTCCGCCTTTTCTTATGGCTATGCAGACTTTTTTGGGGCTTTGGCCGCCAAGAAAGTCAGAGCCCTTGCTGTAACCACAGTCTCATTCGTCATTGGGCTTGCTATCGCTCTATTTCTTACCCTGTTCATTGGTGCAGATTTTTCTTCCGAAACAATTCAGGCGGGCCTATATGCAGGAGTCTGCTCGGCAATCGCAATCAGTTGCCTTTACGCAGCTTTAGCCCTTGGCCCAATCTCAATCGTTAGCCCACTCACCGCAGTTATCTCTGCTTTGATACCAGTTGTCGTTGACCTCGCGTTGGGGCAAAAACTATCTGGCTTTGCTGGATTCGCCATTGCTCTAGTTCTGATTGCGGTCGTCTTGGTGGCATTTGTGCCTGGAAATGATACGAAGCTGCCAAGTCTGCCTTCATTTATCTACTCACTTGGCGCGGGTCTTGGTTTCTCCGGGATATTTGTATTTTTAGATTTTGCCCCAGCATCTTCTGGACTCGGCCCGCTAATTGTGATGCGAATGGTTGGTATTGCGCTGCTTGTTTTGGGTCTATTTGTTCTTTGGATCAGATCCAATCGTGCAATTTTCCTAGAAAAAGAAATTCTTAAACCAAAACTTTTTGGGCTAATTGCACTAGCGGGACTCGGAGATGTCACAGGCAATGTTTTCTTTCTCGTTGCTACCCGCGAAGGTGCTCTTGCAATCGCTGCAGTTCTAACTTCGCTATATCCGGTTGGCACAATTCTTCTTGCGCGATTTGTGCTGAAGGAACGAATTGCTATTTCGCAATCAATCGGAATCGCCCTTGGACTGGGCGCTGTAGCGCTGTTGGCGCTCGGCTAGAGATTTTTGTCTGCGAAGTGAGTGACTGCGTCGTAGATGTATTTTCCTAAACCAGCTTTGTAACTTTCGTGAGTGTC
>JACCDL010853719.1_pt1 | contig 15440 bp, 11 predicted proteins | sample 7441931 | NCBI WGS metagenome assembly JACCDL01 (sample SAMN15323437, study PRJNA562643) | freshwater metagenome | isolation source: river surface water | place: USA:Blue River Watershed | collected 2017-08-16 | reverse complement strand
TTGTGAGCGCAAATACAACTAACAAATGCCACATGGCAGAAGAAATCAACCCAGCTGAAAACGCTGAAAATTTGGATTCTGTAGTAGAATCTACCCCCGCTCAAGTTGAAGAAAAAGTTTCTCAAGAAGAGCCCATTGAATTGTATAGCACTGCAGATGATGCGGCTTACATGACCAGTACTGGTGAATTTAACTGGGATGCCTATGAGGCAGCTGGTGGTTACACCAAAGATGAGCGTTCTCGCTATGACGAAGTTTATGAAAAAACTTTGTCTACCATCACAGAAAAAGAAGTGGTTCCTGGAACCATCGTTTCTATTGGTAAAAAAGAAGTTGTAGTCAACATCGGTTACAAATCAGAGGGTGTTGTTGCGGTAACGGAATTCCGTTACAACCCAGATTTGAAAGTGGGTGATGTTGTTCCTATTTTCATTGAAACACAAGAAGACAAAACAGGTCAAATGCGCGTATCGCACAAGACTGCTCGTTTGTTGAGTGCTTGGACTGAAGTAAACAAAGCTTTGGAATCAGGTGAAATCATCAAAGGAGAAGTGAAGTGCCGTACCAAAGGTGGTTTGATTGTCGATGTATTTGGTTTGGAAGCATTCCTTCCTGGATCTCAAATCGATGTTAAGCCAATCCGCGATTACGATGTGTATGTTGGAAAAGTAATGGAATTGAAAGTTGTTAAAATTAACAACGAATTCAAAAACGTTGTTGTTTCGCACAAAGCACTTATCGAAGCTGAAATCGAAGAGCAAAAGAAGCAAATCATGTCAGGTTTGGAGAAAGGCCAAGTGTTGGAAGGTGTTGTCAAAAACATCACCAGCTATGGTGTATTCATCGACCTTGGCGGCGTAGATGGTTTGATTCACATCACCGATCTTTCTTGGGGACGTATCAACCACCCAGAAGAAGTGGTTCAATTGGATTCTAAAATCAACGTGGTTATTCTTGACTTCGATGATGACAAGAAGAGAATTGCATTGGGCTTGAAGCAGCTTTCTGCTCACCCATGGGATGCTTACCAAGACACATTGCAAGTAGGTCAAAAAGTTACTGGTAAAGTAGTTGTTTTGGCTGACTACGGTGCATTTGTAGAAGTTGCACCTGGTGTAGAAGGTTTGATCCACGTATCTGAAATGTCATGGAGCTCACACTTGCGTTCTGCTCAAGATTTCTTGAAAGTAGGACAAGATGTAGAGTGTGTTGTTTTGGCTGTAGAAAAAGACGAGCGTAAATTGAGCTTGGGTATGAAGCAATTGTCTTCTGATCCATGGGAAGGAATTGAAAGTCGTTTCTCAGTTGGAAGCAAGCACACCGCTAAAGTTCGTGCATTCACCAACTTTGGTGTATTCTGCGAATTGGCTGAAGGCATTGACGGTTTGGTTCACATCTCTGATTTGTCTTGGAGCAAGAAAATCAAGCATCCATCTGAGTTCTGTGCTATCGGTGATGATATGGAAGTTGTTGTTTTAGAATTGGACAAGGACAGCCGTAAAATCAGCTTGGGTCACAAACAAATCGAAGAGAATCCATGGGATGTATTTGATGCAACATTTGCCGAAGGGACACGTCACCAAGGAACCATCATCCGCAAAGAAGGTGGTCACGTCGTGGTATCATTGCCATACGGCTTGGAAGGTTTCTGCGTAAGCAAAAACTTGAAAAAAGAAGATGGATCAACTGCCAAAGTTGACGAGACATTAGAGTTTGTTGTTTTAGAGTTCAACAAGAACCAACGCAAAATCAATGTTTCTCACACTTCAACTTTCAAAGCTGACGAGCCAGGTGCAGAAGCTCCTAAAAAAGCACGTGCTCCAAAGAAAGCAGAAGGTGCTGATTCAAGCGCTGTGAAAGCGGTAAATGCTCAAGTAGAGAAGTCTACTTTGGGTGATATCGGTGCTTTGGCTGCATTGAAAGAGAAAATGGAAGGCAAAGGAGAATAATCCTAATCCCAACGTTAATAAGTATTGAAAAGGCTGTCCGCAAGGATGGCCTTTTCTTTTACCTTTTCATCAATGAAAAAGAACGTGCTTTTTATTTTTTGCCTATCCATAATGGGATGGTCGATTCCCTCCTTGTTAGCACAGAAATTTGAACAAGATTTTTGGGCCAAGATGGATTCAGCGGATACCACTGGACTGCTGATGATTGCCAAACAATGGGAAAGTAAACACCCCAACGATCCGGAACTTTACGTGGCTTATGCCAATTACCACACAAAAAAGGCATTTCAAGAATTGGTGCAAATGACAACAGAGAAACCAGAGGGTGTGGAGTATTTAGAGATGGCGGATAGTTCTGGGGGGGCAGCAGGCTACCTATTCAGTGAAATTTCTGTGAATGATAGCAGTGTCCAAACAGCTGTGCGGTATTTGGATTTAGCCATTCAAAAATTCCCCAACCGTCTGGATTTTAGATTAGGAAAAATTTACCTCACCCGAGAGAGTGAGCACTGGGATTGGATGGAAACAGAGATTGTAGCCACACTTCAACAATCCGCCAAATTGGAACACCGATGGAAGACCGAACACAACGAGAAAATCAAAGAAGCCCAGCCATTTCTATACTCATCCCTTCAAGAAACATTTTATGTGCTTTTTGAATCCGGACTACCCTATGCCTATGACATCATTGAGAGAAGTTCAAGATTAATCATACAACAAGAGGATCAGAATGTTATTGCCTTATCCAATATTGCAACTTGCCTGATGATGAAGGAAAAACACCTGGACGCACTCACTTTTCTGAACAAAGCCTATCAAATTTCGCCCAATGACATCATTATTGTGGGCAATGAAGCCTTCTGCCACTGGAGATTGGGACACTATGAAGATGCCAAACGATTTTACAAAATAGCCCTTGAAATGGCTAAATCCGAGGGAGACCAGGAAGGTGCTATGTACTACGAAGAACAAATTCAAGAAATGGATCAGCAGATTGACAACAAATGATTCGGCTTTTAATTCTCATCTCGAGTTTTTATTTTCCATTTTTTTCACTTTGTCAAAGTTTGACTTTAGTGGATTTAAACATCCGTTATGACAATCCCTCAGACGGAGAAAATACATGGAGCAATCGCAAAGTGTCGACCCTGAACTGGCTGAAAGATCAAGAAGCTGATTTGTATTTCTTTCAAGAAGTCCTTCACCATCAATACATCGATTTACAAGAAAAATTAGATGGTTACAAATGCTATGGCGTTGGTCGTGAGGATGGAAATAAAAAAGGAGAGTATTGTCCTATTTTTTATAAAACGGATCGATTTGATTTGAAAGATACTTTGACGATTTGGCTTTCGCCCAATCCCTCTGTTCCAGGAAAAGGTTGGGATGCTGCTTGTGAGCGCGTGGCCACACTCGTCATATTGACAGATAAGCGTGATGAACAAACATTGGTATGCATCAATACCCATTGGGATCATGTCGGAAAAATAGCCCAAGAAAAAAGCGCACAGCTTATTTTGCAACTCTTAGAACTCTGCCCTTCACCCTATGCACTGATCGGTGGCGATTTTAACGTTACCTCTGAACACATCGGAATCCAAAACCTTTCAGGTAAATTACCCCTGATAAAAACACCGGAAAAAAGAAATACCTATCACGGATTTCAAGCATCCGTTGAAAGTTCTACCGGTCCCATTGATTTAATTTTAGCCTCGGAAGAATTAAAGGCAACAAAATACCAGTATTTCCGTCATTCCAACAGTGGTCAATTGCTTTCTGATCATGATGCCATACGAGTAGAATTGATAAAAATGAATAAAGAGTAAAATGACAACCCCTTATTTTTTCAAACCCTTTCATGTAATCATTGTATTGTTATTGGTAACAATGACAAGCACAATAGCTCATACGCAATCTGATTCTGCTAGCCTTGCCTTTGAAAAATCCAATCTATCAAGAGAAAGTTTTGAGAATGACCGACCTCATGAAAGTTTAAAGTTCATGTTGGAAGCCCATAAACTTGATCCTAAAAACATAATCTACACCTTTGAAAGTGGATACCTGCAATACCTGCTGAAGGATTACAAAGGAGCCATTCAAACAATGCTTCCTTATAGAGATCACCCAGATGCTATGCCTCCGTTTTTTCAGTTTCTGGCCAATTCCTATTACATGAATCACCAAGAAAATGAATCCATAACGACACTGGATATCGCATTGAGTAAGTTCCCAAAAAATGGCATGCTCCACTTAGAAAAGGGCAATATACTATCTGAAATGAAAGAGCCTGGTCAGGCCTTGTTTTATTACTTGAAAGGAATTGAAGCTGAACCGAATTTTGCTTTAAATTACTACAAAGCCTCCATGATCAACTTTCAACAAAATCAAATCATTGCAGGACTGCTTTTAGGAGAAACCTTCATGAATCTGGAAAGAGATTCTCCTTACACAGAATACATGAGTGCTGAGCTCTTCAAACAATTTAAAAAGGCAATAGAACTCGACAGTGCAGGATGGAGAACGCATTGGTGCAACGGACAAAAATATGATACTGTGCTGTCAAGACAAGACATACAAATACAGCCTCCTTTCTGCGAGGCGTATGCTTTTCTCACCGCCCAGTGTGATCAAAAGGAGATTTATCAAATGGACATATCCAGCATTTCACTCGTTAGAGAAAATATACTTGAATTGTACTATTTAGAAGATTTTCAAAACTTATACGGAGAACCCATATTCGAATTCCAAAGAATTATTTTTGAGCAAGGCCACTTTGAGGCTTATAACCATTGGTTGATGATGATTGGAAATCCAGAAGAGTTTCAACTTTGGAAAGAAAGCAATTCTGAAAAATGGAATGCATTTGTACAATGGTTCAATCGATTTCAATTGCAATTTCCTGACAATGAATAATAGGATTGTCATTTTGATTATGGCTCTGAGCTCTTCTGCCATGACCAACCGAGGACAATCATTGGAAACGAAAAAATTGGAATTCTTGATAGGAAAAATCCAAGCTTTTCACCAAGGGAATTTGGTTTATAAAGATTCGTCATACCAACACATACAATCTCTTCCCTTCAACTTACATCAAGGTATTGATTGTATCACTGACTCCATACAATTTCAACTTGGGGTAGATAGCTTACAACATGAACAAGGTATTATCCATAATGGTTTAACTCCTACAAATGGGATGTATTGGGCGTGGCAAAGCGGATACATCTTTGTAAAATGGGAAGGAGTTATAAAGAATGGGAATGGGAATGGGAATGGGAATGGGAACGGAATTGAGAATGGAATAGAATTTAGTCCTTTTACTTTTCACTTGGGGGGATTTCAATATCCTTTTCGCTGTGATCAACAATGCGCCTTCAGACTGGAAAAACCAAAGAAAATCAGTGAGATTGCGTTGTATTTCGAGCCCACGAAAGAAATATTTCAATTCATCCAAAAAAGTGACTTAGAAATCATGTCTCCTCAGCCTGCTGCCGTTCAAATGATGCAACTTTTCAAATCATGTCTTCACGCTCAATAACCCTATCTTTAATTATTGGATTGATCATATTAATGGGGTTTCATTGGAGCTCGGTGCATTTCCCTCAACCAAAAGGGTGGCCCCAAACCACCTATCCCTTTGAGATCAGTCCCTATGACACAGCACAAGTGCGATTGGGAAAGTACTTGTTCTACGATCCTATTTTATCACAGGACAGCACTGTATCTTGTGCCAGTTGTCACTCTCCATACAATGCTTTTTCCCATACGGACCATCCCACTTCGCATGGTATCCAAGACCGAAAAGGGACGCGCAATGCCCCTGCCCTATTCAATTTAGCATGGAGCAAAAGTTTCATGTGGGATGGAGCCATTCATCATTTGGATTTTCAAGCAGTGGCGCCCATCACTGGTAAAAATGAAATGGATGAATCATTGGAAAATGTTGTCCTAAAAATCAAGAAACAAAAAAGATATGTCTCTGCTTTTCAAACTGTTTTTCCCCATCAAGAAATCAATGCCAATCTTCTTTTGCGCTGTCTCAGTCAATTTCAACTCTCCCTCATTTCAGCGCAATCCAAATTTGATTTGGTGAATGAAGGTATTGATGTTTTCACCCAAAGTGAACTTTCAGGAAAAAAACTATTTGCAGATTATTGTTCTAAATGCCACACTCCTCCCCTGTTCACGAATCAAGAATTGATGTATCATAAAATACCAAAGAACTATCCACTGGATTCTGGCAAATACTCCATCACGAAAATTGCATCCGATTCTTTCCTTTTCAAAGTTCCTTCATTGCGCAACTTGTCTTTCACTCATCCCTACTTTCACGATGGGCATCAACCCCAGTTGCGTGCGGCCATTAGAGAACATGGTCAAATGCTGCTTGAACAATATCAATTGTCGGAAGATGAAATCAGCATGATCATTTCTTTTTTAAAGACATTGGACGACCCTACTTTTGTCTTTGATCCAGCACATCAATTTCCCACCTCATTTCTACGCAATAAATAGTTAGTTTTGAACATGCAACTTTCCGAATTACTTATTATTGAATCCAAAGCTATCCAACTCATCCGGAAAACAGGCCTCTGGATGTTGGAGCAACGTGTCAAACCGATGGACATTGAAATCAAAACACCCAATAATTTGGTAAGCTATGTGGATAAAGAAAGTGAAAAGAAATTGGTAGAAGGCTTATCTGTTTTATTCCCAGAAGCTGGATTTATTGCAGAAGAAGGTACAGGCGAAAAAGCGGACGTTTGGAATTGGGTGATTGACCCTTTGGATGGCACAACCAATTTCTTGCATGGCGTTCCCATTTGGTGCATTAGTGTTGCTTTATGTTACAACAAAAAAGCTGTGATTGGCATCATTTACGACCCCAATCAAGACCAATGTTTTCATGCGGTAAAAGGGAATGGGACCTATTTGAATGACACCCCCATCAAAATCAGCAGCCAAACTTCATTGCGCGACGCATTATTGGTTACCGGCTTTCCTTACGATGACTTTGGTCGAGAAGATCAGTACATCTCATTGTTCCGCGCCCTCATGAAAAACACCCGTGGCATTCGTCGATTGGGCAGTGCAGCGCTAGATCTAGCCTGGGTGGCCTGTGGTCGCTTTGAAGCTTTTTACGAATATGGACTCAACCCTTGGGATGTGGCAGCGGGTGTGGTCATCATTGAGGAAGCTGGCGGTACGGTTACCGGATTTCATGATGGAGACCCCATTTTTGATGAAGACATTCTAGCCTCCAATTCTTACATACATAAAGAATTGCGCAAAATCATTCAAATTCACTTCACGGTATAAATTACTTTTCTCCCTATTTTGGTTATATTCGAAGTATCAAACCAAAACCAATGAGGAAATTTTTATTCGCATTCATTGCATTAACCTGTCAATTGTATTCAATGGCCCAAGTGCCCGCCAATGATGCATGCGCCGATGCAACACCACTCGAAATTAACAGTGACACCATTACATTTTACAATACCGGAACCATAACTGACGCCGCCAATCCTACTTGTGGAGGAACCAATGCGATAAAAGATGTTTGGTTTAGCTTCATCTACACCGGGGGCAACATTTCAATAACCACGCACCTTACTGGAACATTGACGGATACCAGAATGGCCTTATACAGCAGTTGCGGTGGTCCTCAAATTGTTTGCAACGATGACTTTGGAGGAACATACGCTTCTCAAATCAATATTGGTTGCCCAACGTTGACTTTGGGAACAACCTACTATTTGCAAGTTGGAGGATACCAAAGCTTGACGGGAACTTTTGGACTGTCTATTGTATCCACTGCGGTTGTGGGATGTACCGACCCCAACGCCTCCAATTTCAATGCCTGCGCCACCATTGATGGGAATAATTGTTTGATCACCAATGCCAATGACGCCTGTGACAATGCTGTTTTGTTGTTGCCCAATTCCGGCGCGGTGAATACCACCAACATTGATGCTTCGTCAGGTGCAACTCCGGGGTGCGGTGGAGCCATCAAAGACGTTTGGTTCAAGTTTGTTTATCAAGGCGGAAATTACACCCTCACCCTTGGCGCTTCAACAGCCACGGATACCACTCAACTTGTGGATACCCAAATGGCCGTTTACGAATCATGTGGAGGGTCCATCATAGCCTGCGACGACGATGATGCGGCTGGAAATTACAGCATGATTCGTTTTGGTTGCCCACAAGGAAATGGAACCGGAGGTGCTTTTGAAGATGATCAGCTGGAAATCGGCCACACCTATTACGTGCAAGTGGGAGGATACAACAATACAGAAGGGTTGTTCTCCATCAACCTCACCACAGCAACTGTTGCTGGTTGCACCGATCCCGATGCCAGCAATTACAATACTTGTGCTACGCAAGACAACGGAACTTGTGAGTTCCCACCCATTGCTGCCAATTTCTATTACAACGTTGTATCCAATAGCAACAACTGTTACACGATCCAATACAACAACAGCAGTGACGGCAATCAAGTTAGCCATCAATGGACATTTAATGGGAGCACAGATGTTTTCAATTCCAGCGATGAAAATCCCGTGGTTACCTACCCAGGTCCTGGTGTATATGCCGCAACACTTGTGGTCACAGACCCTATGGGGGTTTCCAGTAGCATCACACAAAATATTATCGTGACGGAAGCTCAAATTCTGACCATCGATGTAACTGCAGACAACCTTCCTCAACAAACCACTTGGAAAGTTTTCAATGCGGAGAATGTTTTGGTTGCTCAAGGAACCACCAATGATGCCACGTTGTGTATCGCCAACGAATGTCACCGTGTTGAATTTTATGACACCGGCAACAATGGTATTTGTTGCACCAATGGCAATGGAGGCTTCAATATTTTCCTAAACGGCGTTTCTGTCGCCACTGGAGGTGCTTTTGGCAATTATACTTTTATTGAAGTCAATTGCGCACAAGGATCTACTTGTGAGGATCCCATCATTGCAACCTTGGATACATTGGTGGTACCTGCACCCAACACCTGGTATACTTTTACCCCAAGTGTGAATGGTCAATACCGCATCAGTACCTGTGGCTTGGCCAATTGCAACACCACCATTTGGATGTATGATTATTGTAACATGGCCAACTTTGATGAAAGCAATGCGGCTACTTATACCTACAATGATGACTTCTGTGGCGAACAAGCTGAAATCACCCCTTACTTAGAGGGTGGGGTTACTTACTACGTTCGTGTGGGCGACCACAACAACGATTGCGGAACCGATGGTTATCAAGTTTCTTTTGAATACATGGGACCTATTCAAGGATGCATGGATGAGCTGGCCTGTAACTACAGTCCATTGGCTGAAATGCCCGCTACTTGTTACTATAACGGTGACCCCAACTGCAACAACCTAGGCCCCGATCTCTCCGTTGATGGCAATTTATTGTACACCTCTATGTACCAAACCACCATCAATGGAACAGATGCTTGCTTGGTGAATGAAGGTTGTTTACAAGGATTGGGCAATCGCGAAATCATACGTTTCTCAACGAGAATTGACAACATTGGAAATCAGGACTATTTCATTGGGGTTCCCAATACGGCCAATGATCAATTTGTTTGGGATCTTTGTCACAACCACTATCACTATGCCGGTTACGCGGAATACGAGCTGTATGATGCCGCTGGAAACCTTATGCCGGAAGTAGGATTTAAAAATGGATTCTGCGTTTTGGATTTGGGTTGTGTCACCGGTGTGGCAAAATTTGGATGTGGCAATATGGGAATAACTGCCGGTTGTTATGACGTGTACAATGCGGGGCTCCAATGCCAATGGGTTGACGTAACCGACGTTCCTGCTGGTACTTATCACCTTGTATTAAAAACCAACTGGGACCATGATCCGGATATGTTGGGTCATTATGAATTGGCCTACAACAATAACTGGGCACAAGTATGTTTTAGCTTTGAAAGAGACAGTTTGGATCAATTGATCAACTTCCAAAAATTGCCCATGTCTGCTTGTGGCATATTAACCGACTGTCTTGGACAACCCTTTGGAAATGCGCAACCCGATTGCCAAGGCAATTGTCCAGGGCAAGTGAAAAGAGGAGACATTGCAACAGACTTGATGTACGACTTGGGCGACATTTATGCTTACGGAAATGCATCCGTTGCTGAGAATTTGGGAGCTACGGATTGCAATGACTTGAATGAAGATGGCGTGGTGAGCATTGCTGACGCAGCTTATTTGGATCAATGCATCCACACCCAACAAGACCAAGGCATTCTACCTGGACTCATGGAACCTTGTGCTTGGGATCCTGAGATTGTTGATGTCAGCGAAACTGCAACCTTGAGCATTGGCAACCTCAATACCAACGAAGGTTACTTTGATGTAATGATTACCAACCCTGATGGCATGGTAAACGCGATGCAATTTGACATTAGTGGAGCTACAATCATGAGTGTCGAGAGTTTGTTACCCAATACAACTTGGAGTTCTCACCTTTTCTTTGAAGACGAGGGAACCAAGATTGCCGCATTGGGACACTTGGGTACCATGATTCCCGTTAACTTCAGCGCATTACCGGTATTGCGCGTTCATTATGCCAACATCACCAACAATGAAATTTGCATTGGCAACATCGATGAAATCATCAATGTCTTCATGCACAACATCCTCACACAAGTGGGTCCATGCGTTCCGGTGAGTGAAATGATCAACAACCCTGTATACACAGAGGCCAATTGTGTGAGCAGTCCCGTTGTATTTACAGACAACAGTTTTGGAAACACCATACGCACATGGTATTTCCCAGGAGGAACACCGGCAACATCCAATGCCGCCGAAGTTGCAGTTCAGTATGCCGCCACCGGAACCTACAGTTTTGCATTGGTGATATCGGATGGCAACTACTCAGATTCCATTTGGTACGAAAACGCAATACAAGTCTCAGAGGCGGTAACCTATTTTCAGGACAATGATGGAGACGGTGAAGGAAGTGATGTTACCATTTCAGCATGCTCATTGCCTTCGGGTTATGTCAGCAACAGCAATGACTGTGATGATTTTGACAACAACATTGCCACCAATGCGGTTGAACTATGCAACAACTATGATGACAATTGCAACAATGCCATTGACGAAGGATTTGATCAGGACAATGATGGATACAGCAGCTGCATGGGCGACTGCGATGACAACAGTGCCATTGCACATCCCCAGGCCATGGAGCTGTGCAATCTCGTGGATGACAATTGCAATAGCATAGTCGACGAAGGGTTTGACAACGATGGAGATGGATTCACGCTGTGCAATGGCGACTGCAATGACAATTTTGCAGGCATCAATCCCAGCATTACAGAAACCTGCAACGGATTGGATGACAACTGTGATGGATTGGCAGATGAAGGATTAACAACCCCTTGGTACAACGACATCGATGAGGATGGCTATGGTGCAGGTGTAGCATCTTACTTCTGTATCCAACCCGTGGGCATGGTCACCAACAACGCGGATTGTGATGACAGTGATCCTACTTTGAATCCTGCCGCAGTGGAGGTATTGGACAACACGGACAATGACTGTGATGGCTTTGTGGATGAGGGAGCGGTAAACAGCGTGTATGATTTGGATCAAGTGCAATTGACCATCATGCCCAATCCAGCCAGTAGTCAAGTAGTTATTTATACCAATGCGCACATTGGCAATGTTCAGGTGAAGGTTTTTGACCAGCAAGGAAAACAAGTAGATCAATTCCAGTACAACGGACAGCGCACAGAGATCAATGTATCATCTTGGGCAGACGGAGTGTATCAGTTGGTCTTCCAAACCGCCAATGGTTATGGCATGAAGCGAATGGTGGTGGGGAGGTGAGAAATTTACTCTATATTAAAGGTAGAATAAACCACTGAGGTTATATTTGGGGATGAAAAGATTTTATTTATTTGTAGGCTTTGTTGTAATTGCATTACTCAATTCTAACGCTCAAACACCAGTAACATTCATTGTGGACTTTGTTGGAGCTGGTGTAACCGTAAATCCCAACGGAGTTCATATAGCCGGAAACTTTGCCGACCCAAACTATAATGGCTCAGTCATCAATCCTGAATACATCAACTGGAACCCTTCTTCATTGGCAATGATCGACAACGGCGATGGTACATTCTCTATCACATTGAACTTAATGCCTGCGCATTATGAGTTCAAATTTATAAATGGAAATGATTGGCCATTTGTTGAGGATGCTCCAAATATTTGTCAAGTAGAGCTCAATGGAAATGATAATAGATTCATTGATGTAAGTTTCGAGCCCATTACCTATTCTGTATGTTACGGTTCGTGTGCTGATTGCGGTACTAACTCGGTTTTGCTCCGTGTTGACATGTCTATGGTTGATTCTGATGGAGATGGTATCAAAGCTGAAATTGGTGAGGACATCCATCCAGCCGGCATTCATGTTGCTGGAAGCTTTAATGGTTGGGATCCTGCAGCAACTGCTTTAACTCCAATGGGTAATAATGTTTATGGAGTTATTTTGCCGGTAGCTTCTGGTGATTATCAGTACAAGTTCATCAATGGTAACGCATGGGGATTTGAGGAAAGTTCAATTGATGCTTGCTTTGTAGGTGGTAATCGTCAATTGATTGTTGACCAACCTAACATCTTAACCGACGCTTTTTGCTTTGGAAGCTGTACATCTTGTGTTATGCCAACTATGGTTACTTTCCGAATAAATATGCTAAATCAAGTTGTTTCTCCTGATGGATTGCACCTAGCAGGCCAGTTTCAAGGATGGGACCCTGGGTCACCGCTATGGGAATTTACAGATGTCGGTGCAAATATTTTCGAATTACAAAAAGAAATCCTTCCAGGAACATACCAATTTCAGTTAGTTAATGGTAGTAGTTGGTCAAGTCAATTAGAGGTAATACCAATTGAATGTCAAATTGCCGGCAACAGAGAAATTGTAATAACTGGAAGTGAAATGACTACTGAATACTGTTTCGGATCATGTAATTCCAATTGTTCATCCATTGGCTGCACCAACTCACAAGCCTGCAATTTCAATCCCAATGCTACTGGCGATGATGGATCATGTTTATTTATAGGTAATCCATGCAATGATAACAACCTCAATACATTCGATGATATCATTACCGATGCATGTATTTGCTCAGGAACAGAATTCCTTAGCGGTTGTATGAATCAAACAGCATGTAACTACAACCCGTCAGCAAATATTAACAGCGGGGATTGTCGCTTTGTTGGAGACCTATGCAACGACAATATTTATGCTACTATCCAAGATGCGATTGATCAAAATTGTGTCTGCACCGGAACTCCAACAGATCTGAACGGCAACAACGAAAACACCTACCAAGGGCTATTCTACCAAGCAGTGGCCCGCAATGCAGACGGCACACCCATGGCCAACCAAGTCATTAGCCTTCGTTTCAGCTTGCACCAAAGCACTGCCACTGGTGCAATAGAATACCAAGAAGTGCAGAATGTGAATTCAAATGCCCTGGGATTGTTCACTACCTACTTTGGGACTGGCCAAGCCTCTGTTGGAAACTTCAACAATATCCAATGGGGTATCAATGCTAAATACTTACAAGTTGAAATGTACACCACCAACTGGCAAACCCTAGGTACCCAACAATTGGCAGCGGTACCCTACGCTATTCGCGCACAACAAGTGGAACCCACTGGTCTTAAATTACAATCGCCCAACGGAAATTGTTACATATTACAAGTCAACAATTCTGGGCAGTTGTCCACCATTGCAGTGCCTTGTGATTGACATTTCAGGAAAATAATCATCTGCCTTTTCACTTGCCATTCTCCAACCAAAGTATTTGAGAGCTATATTTTGCAAGCATTTGTTAATCCCATCACAAGGCACTAACTACGTATTCCTTTTTTGAACTTCGTGATTTTGTTTTAACTTTCACCAATGATCCAGAAATTAAAACAAGCGCTGAGGCCCTACTTTATCAATTACATTGCCCGAGAAATTCCTTTGCAATGGATACAAAAAGAAAAGGATGCCCGCTTGGTACAATGGTTCAATGCAGCAGAATCTGTAACTCCTCCGGTGGGCAGATACAGCACAACCATTGAGAAAAGAGCCCAATTGACCAATACCGCAGGCGCTCAACCCTTGTGGGAGGGGTACAAAGGGGCAACCAACAACACCAGAAGCTCTGATCAAGTGCGCACCCAACCTTCAATGGGCAATTTGTTTACGCATTTGGTCACCCTGAAAAAACCAAAATTTGCAGTAGAATTTGGAACCGCCTTTGGCATTTCAGGCATGTACTTCTTAGCGGGAATGGAGCAAGTGCAACAAGGGCAATTGCTCACCTTTGATCCCAATGACGTTTGGGCAAAATTAGCCAATGACAATTTACAACACATTAGCCCCCGTTACCAGCTCACCATTGGGACTTTTGAGGAGAACATTGAGAAAGTGCTTCCCGCTGGAAAAAAAATAGACTTGGCATTCATCGATGCCATACACACCCGAGAGTTTGTGATGCCCCAAATGGAGATTGTATTAAAACACAGCCAGCCCGGCACCATCATCATTTTTGATGACATCAACTTCTCGCAAAACATGAGGGAATGTTGGAACGATGTAGCCCGTGATGCAAGATTCAGCGCCAGTGTAGCTTGCGGGGATAGAGTGGGTATTGTGGAAGTGAAATGAGGAACGTAAGAAAAAAATGACTATTATTGCTTTAAATTACAATATACTAAATATGAAAACGAAGAATATTTTATTGGGAAATGCGCTGATTGCAGGAATGATAATGATACTGTCCAGTTGCGGCAAATATGAAGACGGGCCTGGCATCAGCCTGAGATCCAAAGCTGGTCGAGTGGCTGGAGATTGGGAGGTAACTTCTTTTTGGGTAAACAATGAAAATATTCTAAATGGTTCCTATAGCGATTTCATACCCTGTATCGATGGCTTTGACATTGCCTACACCGTTAATCAAACCAATACCCTTTCAATGAGCTTTGATAAAGGTGGAGATTGGCAATCAGAATACACCACAATAGGTCAAGAATTAGATTGGATGGCCAGCTATGACAATTGCTTTCCATATTACACCAATGTCAATACAACAGAAGCCGAAAAGGGAACATGGGAATTTGATTCGGACAAAGAAAATATCATTATGACCTATGACAATGGGAGCTACAGAATCACATGGGAAATTATAGAGCTGCGTGAAAAACAGATGAAATTAGAGGCGATTGATGCTGGTGACAAGTACGAAATGACATTGGAGAAGGAGTAAATACTCAAAAGCTTTCAAAAACAAGGGGCGATTCATTTTCGCCCTTTTTTATTGATCATAAAATTAAAAATCCAATCACATTACTTGTTAATGGGAGGTTATCGGTGCTTTAGACCAGGAAACTAATCCTGACAAAGCAAAAATTAAATAAAATATATGTTTCATAAATTAATCTTTTATACAACGTACGCTGAAGC
>JACCDL011182165.1_pt1 | contig 15453 bp, 16 predicted proteins | sample 7441931 | NCBI WGS metagenome assembly JACCDL01 (sample SAMN15323437, study PRJNA562643) | freshwater metagenome | isolation source: river surface water | place: USA:Blue River Watershed | collected 2017-08-16 | reverse complement strand
GAGATGTGCGTGATCTAATCATCTAGATCTTCTTAATTAATACTATGAGTCAAAACGAACAACTCTTTGCGCGGGCCCAAAAAACCATTCCGGGTGGGGTGAACTCGCCGGTAAGGGCCTTCCGTCAAGTGGGCGGTACTCCACGCTTTATTAAGCGTGCCGAGGGCGCCTATTTTTGGGATGCTGATGACAAGCGCTATGTCGATCTCATCATGTCTTGGGGTCCGATGATTGTGGGGCATGCAAACCCTGAGGTGGTGGAGGCAGTACAACGCGCAGCGACCCAGAGTTTTAGTTATGGCGCTCCTACCCCTGGAGAAATTGATCTTGCCGAGAGAATCTGCGCATTGATGCCGGCAATCGAGCAGATTCGTTTGGTCTCAAGCGGTACGGAAGCCACGATGAGCGCCTTGCGTCTTGCCCGCGGCTACACCAATCGTGATCTGATTATTAAGTTTGAGGGTTGCTACCATGGCCATGCCGATAGTTTGTTAGTGAAGGCTGGTTCTGGTTTACTTACCTTTGCAGATTCCACTAAGAATGCACCCTCATCGGGTGGGGTGCCACAAGATTTAGTCAAGCACACCCTTGTTTTACCCTATAACGATGTCAGCGCCCTTGAAGAAGCCTTTAAGCGTCACGGCGATCATGTTGCTGCCCTTATTTTGGAGCCCATCGCTGGTAATATGAATTTAATTCGGGCGACTCCAGAGTTTGTCAAAGCGGTTCGAAACCTCACTCAGCAATACGGCGCTGTATTAATTTACGACGAGGTCATGACAGGATTTCGAGTGGCTTTAGGCGGAACCCAATCTTTGCATGGCATTGCTCCGGATCTCACTTGTTTAGGAAAAGTCATGGGTGGCGGGATGCCCATGGCTGCTTTCGGTGGCAAGCTTGAAATTATGGGAAAGCTTGCTCCCTTAGGCAATGTGTATCAAGCGGGCACTTTATCGGGTAATCCTGTCGCAGTGGCTGCGGGTGCCAAGACCCTGGAGATCATTTCAAGGCCCGGCTTTTTTGAGTGCCTGACCGAACAAACCAAGAAACTGATGGCAGGATTACAACAAGCAGCAAATGCTGCCAAGATTCCATTCTCGGTCGATAGCATTGGCGGTATGTTTGGATTTTATTTTTCAGGTAACGTTCCCTCCTCGTATGAGGAAGTGACCAAAACCGATATTGAAGCCTTTAAGCATTTCTTTCATGCAATGTTGGATGAAGGAGTCTACCTTGCTCCCTCCGCATATGAGGCAGGATTTACCTCGATTGCGCATGATAACGTCGTAGTTGATGAAATTATTCGTGCCGCTCAGAAATCATTTCAGAAGATAGTCTGATCACATCCGGGATTACATCCTTAAAGGATGATCGTAACCCGCGACACTGATGGTTTTGATGGTTAATGGTTTGCCATCTCTTGTCGCACCAGCAGAGTTCATCGTTTCCAGGTGATTGAGATCAAGCGCGGTTAGTGTGCCGCCCCAAACACAGCCCGTATCAATTCCAACGACGCCATTACGATTGAGTAATCCCAATGTTGACCAGTGACCAAAGACGATCGGGATTGATTGGGTTTTGCGTTTTGGGGTTTCAAACCAGGGAATGTAGCCAGCAGGACCGCTCTCGAGACCTTCTTTGCTTTTAAATTCCATCTCGCCACCGGGTGTACAAAACCGAATCCGGGTGAGCGTATTAGTAATGAGGCGCAGTCGATCCATGCCGGACAATTTCGGATCCCATTGATTGGGCGTATTACCATACATTTGCACCAGAAATTCTTGATACTTTTTGTGGCGCAAGGTTGATTCCACTTCATGCGCCAAGGATAAGGTTCGTTTAAGGCTCCATTGGGGAAGAACGCCCGCATGGACGAGTAGAACTTTTCCATTACTAAGCGCCATCGGTCGATAACGAAGCCAGTCAATCAGTTCACGACGATCGGGAGCGCTCAAAACATCATCAATCGTATCGAGTGGTTTGGTTTCCCGAATACCGGCATCGCAAGCCAGCAAATTGAGATCATGGTTGCCTAGGATGCATTCGGCCACCCCAGTCTCTTGAAGTTGCTTTAGGCGTCGTAAGCTTCCCAATGAATCAGGCCCTCGATTGACGAGATCACCCAGAAAAATAAGTTTAGACCCACGAGGTAATTTTTTGATAAGTGTATTCAGTGAGCCCAGGCACCCTTGAACGTCGCCAATTGCAAAGACGCTACTCATGAGAGGCCACTTTTTTTACAACGTTATACCGAATCAGAGTGGCTTTACGTGCCTCGTCGTGATCTACAATCGGTCTTGGATAGTCTTTGCCTAATAAAATCCCGGCGGCTTCGAGTTCGAGTTGGCCCGCGAGCCAGGGCGCATGAATCGATTTATTCGAAAGTTTTTCCAGTGCGGGAATGTAGCGCCGAATAAATTTACCGTCTGCATCAAATCGTTCGGATTGAGTAATCGGGTTAAAGATGCGGAAATAAGGCTGGGCATCGCAGCCCGAGGAGGAAGCCCACTGCCAACCACCATTATTGGAGGCTAGCTCAAAATCATTGAGGTGCTCAGCAAAATACTGTTCACCCCAACGCCAATCAATACCGAGGTCTTTGCATAAAAAGCTAGCCACGATCATGCGCAGTCGATTATGCATATAGCCGCTTTGGTTGAGTTGATGCATGGCGGCATCTACGAGTGGGTATCCGGTTTGGCCATCGCACCAGGCTTTAAAGAGTTTTTGTGCCTTAGCACCTTGTTCCCAGACAATCTTGTCATAGTCGGGTTTGAAGGATTCCCCTTTGGCTAGTCGAGGGTGATTGGCCAAAATCATGAAATAGAAGTCACGCCAGATGAGCTCGCTTAGCCAAGTGCTAGCCCCTAGGCTGCCTGCAAGCATTCTACGGTGTGCTTCGCGCACTAAGCCCCGAATCGACAATAGCCCAAAGCGCAGATAAGTGGATAAGTAGCTGACCCCTTTGGTCGCTGGAAAATCACGACTTATGTTGTATTGGTCAATTCGCTTTAGAAAATCAGCCAGAAAGAGATTAGCGCCTTTAGACCCGGCACGGAGATATTTTTCGATACCAGTGGGTCTAAATCCCATGGATTCGAGTGAGGGAATACCTGTGTCCATTGCCTTGGGTATTGGTGCATATCGACCCGGCGATTTTGAATCTGGGACTTCGCAAGCGAGAGGCTTTAATTGGGCGGGACTTAACTTTTTGAGCCACGCATTCTTATAGGGCGTGAATACCGAGAACACTGTTTCTGAATTCGTAAGCACCTCAGTTTTTTCAAAGATCACTTGATCTTTAAAGTGCACAAATTGAATCCCATTTTTAGACAGTAATTGTTCAACCGTTTGATCACGGTCAATTGCAGAGGGCTCATAGTCACGATTGGTGTACACCGAATCAACGCCAAGTTCTTTCGCTAAGTTTGGTATGACCTTTACAGGATCACCATGACGGGTGATGACACCACCCCCTTGGGCGCGTAGCGTTTGATCCAGATCTTGGATGGTTTGCCAAATAAAGTCGACCCGACGATCAAAGCCTCCATTCTTAGTGAGAAGGGGGTCTAGGATAGTTGTGTCGAAGATAAAACAGAGCCAAGCGTGTTGATGATTCGTAAGGGCGTGATGCAAGGCCGCCTGATCGTAAAGGCGTAAATCCCGTCGTAGCCAAACTAATGCACATGTCATAGGCTCTATCTTATTCGGTAATCATATTTTGATTATGATGACCCTATGGATAGCCTATTTTTTATTGCCTCCAAGATCGTTCAATTTCTCATTGAGCCGCTCAACCTTATTCTTTTAATCATTCTTCTCGCGTGGTTTTTCCTAACCATTCGCAAGCCTGTATTTACGAATCGTCTTTTGATCATTGCTGTAATCGGATTCTTTACTGTGGGATATATGCCCATTCCAGAGGCACTTACTCGTGTTTTAGAGGATGCCGTCCCAAAGCCAGCGATTCAAAATCTCAATTCGGATCAATTTGCCGGAATCATTATTTTGGGCGGTGCCATCCGCGGTGAAGATATTGCGATCGATCGGGGTGAGGTATCGATTTACTCGGCAGCCGAACGGGTGACCAAGGGATTAGAGCTCATTCGCAAGTATTCTGATAAACCGTTCATCTTTAGCGGGTTTTCTGGAAGAGTGAGCCCCAGGGGGATGTCAGAAGCCGATGCATTTAAGCAATTGATTGATGAACAAGGGCTAGCTGAGCAAACTCAGGGCAAAGCCTTTTATGAGAATCAATCCCGCAATACGTATGAGAATGCGGTGTATTCGAAAAAGATCATAGACGCGGTTGATCAACTATCCACAGACCAGCAAGGAAAGCCGTGGCTATTGGTAACCTCAGCTAGCCATATGTACCGCTCCATGAAAATCTTTGAAAAGCAGGGGGTTGCAGTGATTCCTGTGCCGGTGGATTATCAAACGGCTAACACCTTGCAATGGCGTGAGTTTGACATAACAGAGGGCGCATTCCTGTGGAATAAGTTGTTGCATGAATACATTGGGATTGCAGCCTACCAATTGACCGGAAAGATTTCGCTTTTCTGAAGCCGATAGCCTTGCTAGAATGGGCTGTGAGCCAAGACGAGTCCTTTTCTTCCTCCATCTACTTTGCTAATCAGTTTTTATTGGCGATGCCGGGTATGCTTGATGAAAATTTCTCAGGATCTTTAGTCTATCTCTTAGAGCACAGTGACAAAGGCGCCATGGGCTTGGTTGTGAATCGTCCAACCGATATTGTTCTATCGACTCTTTTTGAAAAGATTGAGTTAAAGCTCGAAATTGCCCCATTATTGGACCAACCGGTTTATTTTGGCGGCCCCGTTCAGGTTGAGCGAGGTTTTGTGCTTCATCCAACCGATCTGGCTGAAAAATATTCTTCGTCTTTGATCATTGCCGATGGTTTAACCATGACCACTTCCAAAGATGTGCTGGAAGCAGTTGCGAACGGGTCTGGCCCCGAGAAATTTATCATGACCTTGGGCTACGCAGGCTGGGGAGCAGGCCAGCTTGAGGAGGAGATTTTGCTTAATGGCTGGATCAACGTCCCAACGCCGAGCGACAAAATGCAATCGATCATCTTTGATACGCCCTATACCGAGCGTTATCAAAAAGCCATGCAGGTCTTAGGCTTTGACTTGGCAAGTCTCTCCGGAGAAGCGGGGCATGCCTAATGATGCTTCATGCCCTGTATCACTCGTTCTGGGGTTTGATTATGGAACGAAACGGATTGGGGTAGCAGTCGGTAATTCGCTTACAAAAAGCGCACAAGCTCTAGAAGTCATTTCCAACACGAATTCTGAGCAAACCTGGCAACAGATTGCGCAATTAATCCAAGAATGGCAACCTAATCTCCTTGTTATTGGTTTACCCTTGCATCCGGATGGTGCCGAGCATGCAATGACTGCTAAGGCAAAACGGTTTGGCCGACAGCTTGAAGGCCGATTTACTAAAAATGTTCACTATGTGGATGAGCGCTACTCATCGGTTCTCTTGGAGCAAGATCCCCAATACCAGGGTGCAATCGACTCGCACTCGGCAGCCATGCTGGTAGAGCAGTTCTTTCGTGGGCGAAGCTAAAATCGGTAGGCACACTAATTTAGGCGAAAATAGCTCCCATGAATGCTGAAGCCCTTTACCAAGCCTTACTTAAGCACCTAAAAGAGGGTTTATTTTTAAAGCCATCGGGTGTCCCAGTCTATTTAGCTGGTTTAGCCATTGGTGGCGCATGGATTGCCAGACGCCTTGCCAATGACTTAGGCCTAGCGCAATACGGGGTGATTAATGTGTCTTTCCATCGTGATGATTATGCGGAGAAGGGTGTGCGAGCGTTGGAAAGTGCCAACAGTATGCCCACTCAACTATCATTTGATGTCAATCATGCGCACATCATATTGATTGATGATGTGCTCTTTACAGGCAGAACCGTTCGCGCAGCTTTAAATGAACTCTTTGATTTTGGTCGACCGGCCCATGTGTCGCTGATGGTTTTGGCAGATCGGGGTGAGCGGGAGCTCCCGATCGCCGCGGATTTTGCGGGCCAGATCGTCTCATTGCCGCATTCTCAAATTTTGGTATTAGAGCAAGATGCTCATGCCCATTTTCATTTCCAGATCGAGGAGCGCTCCAATTGACTTTTGCTTCTAAAGCCCCCTTGGTTGCAAATCAATTCAATCGGGATGGAAATCTTACCCATTTGCTGACATTGGAGGGGATGCCAAAGGAGCAGATTCTTTACATCCTGGATACCGCGAAGCAGTTTGTGAGCGTTACATCACCTAATCGAGAAGTTAAAAAAGTTCCGCTTCTAAGGGGCAAGAGTGTGTTTAATCTCTTTTTTGAGAACTCGACACGCACTCGCACGACGTTTGAGATTGCAGCGAACCGTTTATCGGCAGATATTATTAATCTAGATATTCCGACTTCATCGACCTCAAAGGGCGAGAGCCTGATCGATACGATTGATAATTTAATTGCGATGCAGGCCGATATCTTTGTCGTGAGGCACAACATCTCAAAAGCCCCCATTGAAATTGCAAATCATGTACCAGAGCATGTGCATGTCATTAACGCGGGCGATGGCAGTCATCAGCATCCCACCCAGGGTCTACTGGATGCATACACAATACGACACTTTAAACAGGATTTCTCAAAACTGAAAGTAGCGATCATTGGCGATATTTTGCATAGCCGCGTGGCGAAGTCGAATATTCATGCACTAACGACATTAGGATGCCATGACATTCGTGCGATTGGACCAGAGAGTTTATTGCCGAGTGATTTAGCTAAAGATTTAAGTGCTCTGGGGGTGAAGATCTTCCATAAAGTGGAAGATGGCATTAAAGACGTGGATGTTGTGATGACCCTGAGAATTCAGAAGGAGCGTATGGATGAAGGTCAAGTGCCTGAGGGCGCTGCGTTTTTCAAACAGTTTGGGCTCAATGCGGAACGTCTTGCTTTGGCAAAACCAAATGCAATCGTGATGCATCCAGGGCCCATGAATCGTGGTGTGGAGATAGATTCTGCAATTGCGGATGGAAAGCAGTCAGTGATTCTCAATCAAGTCACCTTTGGTATTGCGATTCGGATGGCTGTGATGTCGATTGTTGCCGGGAATTAATATGATCTTAGTGACTGGAGGAGCTGGCTTTATTGGTAGCAACTATGTTATCCAAGCAATCACTCGCGGTAATCATAAAGTGATTAATTTAGATAAATTAACTTACGCCGGTAATTTAGAGACTCTAAAAACAATAGAAAGCAACCCTAATTATCGTTTCATTCAGGGGGACATTGGTGATCCAATTCTAATTCCCGAGATACTAAATAAGTATCAACCAAAAGCTGTAATTAATTTTGCTGCTGAAAGTCATGTCGATCGTTCCATTCATGGACCTAGTGAATTTATTCAGACAAATGTTGTTGGGACCTTTCATTTGTTGGAGTCAGTCAGGGCGTACTATGAATCGCTGAGTGATGAGATAAGAGCGCAATTTCGTTTTTTGCACGTCTCTACAGATGAGGTCTATGGCACTCTAAGTTCAAATGCCCCTGCATTTACTGAAAACCATCCTTATGAGCCAAATAGTCCTTATGCAGCTTCTAAGGCGGCCTCTGATCATTTAGTTCGCGCTTGGTTACATACGTATGGCCTTCCTGTTATCACCACAAACTGTTCAAATAACTATGGGCCTTATCAGTTTCCAGAAAAATTAATTCCACTTATTATCTATAACGCACTTAATGAAAAGCCGCTTCCTATTTATGGGGATGGATTGCAAATAAGAGACTGGCTATATGTTGGCGATCACTGTGAAGCATTGGAAGTCGTTTTAAGAAATGGAAGAATTGGAGAAACTTACAATATTGGCGGCAATAATGAGAAAACAAATATTTCTGTTGTGAAGGCTATTTGTCATTCATTAGATCGGTTAAGTCCCCGTAAAGATCATAAAAGTTATGCTGAGCAAATTACATATGTAAAAGATCGATTAGGTCATGATCGACGATATGCAATAGATGCAAATAAAATTAAGCAAGATCTTGGGTGGGCCCCTCAGGAAACATTTGAAACGGGTATTGAAAAAACGATCCGGTGGTATCTCTCTAATTCTGATTGGGTTCACAGTGTTATTAGCGGCTCTTATCGGGAATGGATTGCAAAACAATATAAACAATAATTTTTTATGAAAATTCTTCTTTTCGGAAAAGATGGTCAGCTTGGAAAGGCATTTCAGAAAGAATTTGAAGGTCAAAATAATGTGGAGTTTCTTGGAAGGGCAGAATGCGATCTTTCAAGTCCAGATGAGTTAAAGAACTTTTTAGCAAGCCGTAAACCAGAATTAATTATTAATACGGCAGCCTATACCGCTGTAGATTTGGCCGAAAGTAATGAAAAGATAGCATTCTCTGTCAATGAAACAGCACCCAAAATCATGGCCGAACATTGTGCCTCATCAGGTCTAAATTTTATTCATTTCTCGACAGACTATGTTTTTAACGGACAAAAAAATGATGCATACCTTGAGAGTGATCTTTGCGATCCCATAAATATCTATGGAAAGTCAAAATATTATGGTGAGCAAGAAATTCAAAGTGCTTTCAAGAAATTAAATACTGATGCATTGCACAATCCTCGAAAATCAACGTTCATGATTTTAAGAAGTACTTGGATTTATGGAGATGGAGATAATTTTATTCGTACTATCATTAAGTTAGCAAAAGAGCGGGATCAACTTAATGTGGTTAATGATCAATTTGGGGTTCCTGTCAGCGCTGCGTGGTTGGCAAGATTAACTGCTCAATTAATTCGTAGTAATCAGATGGAATCAGGTATCTATCATGCTGTTCCTGAGGGCCGATCAAATTGGTATGAGATCGCAAAGTTAATTCTTGAAATCTGCTCTGAAATCGGAATTGACGTAGGGTTGCGTTCACAAAATTTAAATCCTATTTTATCGAACCAATATCCATTTAAAGCGGCTCGTCCAAAAAATTCAATCTTGGCAACTCAAAAACTAATGTCACATTACCCCCATTTAAAAGCTTCACTGTATGAAAGCTGGAAAGATGAACTCAAGAAATACATTCAAGAGTTAAAGGCATCAGGAAAGGTATGAGCTATATTTAGCTAGTGAGGTACTTAATTTGGAATTAAATAATGACAATTAATCGTAAAGGGATCATTCTGGCCGGCGGTTCTGGTACGCGGCTTTATCCTATAACACAAGCTGTTTCTAAGCAGTTAATGCCTGTGTACGATAAACCGATGATTTATTATCCGTTGACCACTCTCATGCTGGCAGGCATTCGTGAGATATTAATTATTTCTACCCCTCAAGATACTCCTAGATTTCAAGATTTACTCGGAGACGGATCGCAGTGGGGCCTTCATTTTCAGTATGCGATTCAACCATCTCCCGATGGACTTGCTCAGGCTTTTATTTTGGGCAAACATTTTATTAATCACGATCATTCAGCATTAGTGTTAGGCGATAATATTTTTTATGGGCATGAATTAGTAAATCAACTTACTCGTGCAAATCAAAAGAAGGATGGCGCTACTGTTTTTGCGTACCATGTATTAGATCCAGAAAGATACGGAGTTGTGGAGTTTGATCAATTAAATTGCGCAGTTTCGATTGAGGAAAAACCCAAAAACCCTAAAAGTAATTATGCGGTAACTGGATTATATTTTTATGATCAAGATGTATGTGATATTGCCGCAGAGATTAAACCTAGTCCACGTGGTGAGCTTGAAATTACAGACATCAATAGGGCCTATTTAGTGCAAAAAAAATTACATGTGGAGATAATGGGTCGTGGCTATGCTTGGTTGGATACAGGGACGCATGACTCCCTTTTGGAGGCATCAGGATTTATTGCAACCCTTCAAAAGCGTCAAGGATTGATGGTCGCGTGTCCTGAAGAAATTGCTCTTCGAAATGAGTGGATTGCAATCAATGATGTTGAAAAAATAGCAACTAATTTAGGTAAAAGTACTTATGGCCAATATCTAAAAAAATTAATGATTGAGTATAAAAACTCATGACAAATTCCTTGAAAATTACTGTTGAAAAAACTCCTTTAGCAGACTTATTGTTAATTAAGCCAAAAGTATTTGGCGATGATAGGGGTTGGTTTTATGAGTCTTTTAATGCTCAAGAGTTTGTCTTGGCAACAGGCATAAATTCAACTTTTGTTCAGGATAACCATTCGAAATCAAAAAGGGGAATACTCAGAGGATTGCATTTTCAAACAAACCATACCCAGGGAAAATTGGTACGCGTTACTCATGGGACCGTTTTTGATGTTGCTGTCGATTTAAGAGAAAAATCATCAAGCTTCGGAAAGTGGTTTGGTGTTGAATTAAGCGCAGAAAATCAATTGCAACTATGGGTGCCCCCAGGCTATGCCCATGGATTTTTAGTGCTTAGTGATTTTGCTGAATTTCTCTATAAAACAACCGATTACTATGATCCGCAAAGTGAGATGAGTCTCGCCTGGAATGACCCCCATTTGAACATTACTTGGCCATTACAAACAATAGGCAATCAGCCAATTTTGAATGTAAAAGACTCATCAGCTAAGTCTTGGGATGAAATTCCAAAGTTTTAATAACTTTTAAATGCCATCAATCTTTTTCTTGGAGAGTTCGGTCAATTTAGGCGGCCAAGAATATCAAATACTCACACAGATGGATGAGTTGAGGACAAGATCATGGCAGCCTTATCTATTTTGTAAAGAAAACAGCAAAATATCTAAATTAGCCCTTACAAAAGGCTTTACTGTAAAACATTTTTCATTTCGTAATGCATTAGATTTGTTCACAATATGTGGAATATTTAAGCAGCTTTTTGATAAGCAACCAATCTGTATCATGCTTCACAGCGGTCATGATGCATCAATCGGATCAATTGCAGCCCAACTTTACCGTATTTTTTTCCAAAAAAGAATTGCAATTTTTCGAGCAAGAACCTATCAACCAGACATTCCTAAAAATTTTGCCTATAACAATTTATTTGATTTAACACTGACGCCAAGTCAATTTTTAAAAGAAAGAATATTAAAAAATAAAAAGATTAATCCATCTAAAGTAAAGGTACTTTACCCCGGAATAAATTTTGACAGAATGGATCAAGAATCTAGAAAGACTTTGCCCCCCAGGATTCAAGAGTGGATCGATGAAAAAGAAGGTCCGCTAATCGTTCATGGGGCAATGTTAAGGGGTGAAAAGGGACATTTACAGTTTTTGGATGTTTTTAAAAAACTGCTCAAAATTGATCCGACACTTCGTTATGTCATTGCAGGAGAGGGTCCTGAGCGAGAAGCGATTGAAAAAAAACTTATTAAGTTGGGCATTCAAAATAGCGTACTTATGGCGGGCATTGTTTCACCAATTGCTGCATTATTAAAAAATGCTAACTTCGCTGTATTGCCGTCGCATAATGAACCCTTGGGAATGTTCCAAATTGAGGCTCAATATTTAGAAATTCCCACAATTGTTAGCAGCGTTGATGGCGTCCCAGAAACAATTGAACATCAAATAACTGGCATGATTGTTAGTGACTCTCATGATGCATGGGTTAATGCAATGAGTTGGGCATTACAAAATAATACTGAAATCCAGAGATATGCAAAACAGGCTAAAGAATTTGTTAAAAAGAGGTTTTCAATTAAAAATAATATTGATTTATTAATTGAGCAAATTAACTACTATAGCCACTCAAAATGATTATTTTTACGAATTCCGTGAACAGACATGCCGAACCGATTTAATTCGTCTTTGCGATAAGATTTTGATAATTGTTTACTTTGAAACTGACGTAGTTTTCGCTCAAACCATGATTCATTCAGTAATTTATAGTTGTAGCGCCCGGTGAGCCCATCTTTTTCTGAAAGTTTTCTTTCTCGCTTCATTTCGCTTTGGGTAATTGATCCAAAATGGTGAAGCCAGCTAGCCCCGGTAATTGCCATTGGTATTGATGCCTTCCGAGCGGCGTGAAAAAATAGAGTATCTTCAAAACCCCATAAAGAGGGCGTTGCTTGAAAATATCCAATTTCCATCCATACCGATTCGTGAACTGCTAGACAGACGGCATGTGCTTTATTTAATCGAAGTACATTTTTAAGTTTTGATGCTTGTGAACCTAAAAAATGATCAAAATCATAATCTAACTCTCCCTCGACAAGAGCAGGAGAAATTATTCTCAATTGGTTTTTTTCTGCCGTATCAATCAGCGATTCTATCCAATGATTGGAAACAATAACATCATTGTTCATGATCACAGTCCATTCAGCTTGTTGAGAAAGGGCGCCCTCATTCCAAGCGACACCGCATCCAAGATTCTTACGATTAACAATTAGGTCTGCCAGTGGAAGGCCCTTTAGATAATCAACAGTGCCATCATGGGAGCCATTATCAACAACAACTAGTCGCTCGAGTGGAGTAGAGGATTTATAAAAGCTATCGATACACAACTTTGTATAGTTAAGCGCGTTATAACAGGCAAAAGTGATTGAATATTTATTTGGGTTCATCAGTTGCAGAATTATTTGGATGGAGAACTATTGCCAATAAAGTGGCAACAACTAGTGCATAAAATGAACACAGGTACTTCAATGATAAAGTTTCATTAAATAGTCCGCAAATAAATACTCCCGTTAAATAAAGAAGTCCAAGCTGAGAGGCAATCATCGTTTTCTTGCAATTTGAACGAAAGTATTTCATAAAAAAATAAAATGGAATTCCAATGGTGCAAAAGTAAGCAAAAAGACCAATTAGTCCATTAGCTAGTAGTTTTGCCAGCATATCGCTATGTGGCCCAGTTCCAAGAAGAATGGCTAGGGGGCCTGTCAGATAATTGGGAATTTGGATTGACATCATTTTAAGTTCATTGCTTAGATTGCGCTCTCCAAATCCAAAAAGAAAACTTTCTTGAATGATTAAGAAGCTGACTTCCCACATTCCTAATCTCGCACCCACGGAAGTATCTTCTAAATTTTCACCATTTGCTTTCCATAAAATAATTTCATTCGTAATTGGAGCCAATCTACTAAACAAATCAGTATGATTTTGGTAAATAAAATAAGCAAAAAAGATAGCTAATAATATGAAGAAGAGCAAGTCTATCTTGCTGGGTGAGGATATGATGAGTCTAATTTGTCGAAAAATAATAAACATCGTAAGTGTAAGCAAAACTAAAAATGCCAACCAGCCTCCTCGTGATTGAGCATGAAACATGATTGTGAATCCAGCGATAAACCCAATTAGCAAAATAAAGCGAATGACATTATTTTGGCTCTTATCAATAAAAAATAAATAGAAACATAAAATGCTCAGAATCGAAGACTGACCCCCAAGTGTATTGGGGTCGACAAAGTAACTTGCGTAACGTCCTCCCCAATTGACTAGGAAGTGGTGGTCAAAAAAAGTAAGACTGATTAAAAGAATAATTAGAGATATAGGTATTGTGATAGTAAATACCTTGAGCCAATTACTCTGAATTTGAAGAAAAAGAGTAAAAATAAAAAATCCCAAAAAAATTCTTGATGGCCCATCAAAGGAAGAGGCCTGAAGAGGATTTTTCAGTAATTGTGAGATTAGTGTTGAAAGTAAAACACTGCTGAATCCAATAAAAATAAGAATTAAGTATTTTTGTTTTATTTGAGTTGAAATCTCAGCATAATTTTTAAAGAATAAGAATATTCCAATTGCCCCTAAACCAATAGCCCCAATATTTGTAATTCCACGAATGGATAAATAAGCCAAAATAGATCCGCTAAGAAGGATTAGCAAAAATTGATTAAGAGTAATTTTATTTATCATTACCCATTAATTTTAATCTCTGTTGATGCATACCAAGTAAAATTTATTTCGATGCCAAATCAATATCTGATCGTCAAACTTTCTTCTTTGGGTGATGTCCTTCATGACTTACCCATTATTTGGGATATTCGTGCTTGCGACCCTCATGCAAGAATTGATTGGGTCGTTGAAGAAGGGTATGTTGATCTTTTGACTCCTTTGCAATCCGCTACTGGTTTTCGTGGTATTGATCAAATCATCCCGATTGCTTTACGGCGTTGGAAAAAAAATGTGTTTAGTAAATCACATTGGGAAGAATTCCAAGTAATGATTCAGATGCTAAGGGTTCGAGAGTACGATGTTGTGATTGATTCACAAGGTCTTATTAAGTCAGCCGTAGTCTCTAGGCTTTCTAAGAGATCTGCAAATGGCGTCATCACTGGCTTAGCAAATGCTACTGATTATTCTGGCTACGAACCCTTGGCGCGTCTGTTTTATTCAGAGTCAGTGCAGGTACCTAAGCAGTGCCATGCGATTGACCGCTCTCGCTATTTATTGAGTTCTGCCCTGCAGATTCCTCCAATCTCTAGGGACAAGATTCCGGTCTTTTATCCGAAAGCGTTTGTTGAGCATTTGCTTGCTAAAGATCTCGATCCAGCAATCGCCTCAGAGCTTCACAAGCCCTATGTGCTGTGTTTTCATGCGACGGCCCGTGATGCCAAGCAATGGAATCTAAATCACTGGGTTGAGATTGGTCGCTATTTGATCCAAAAGGGCGTTCATCCGGTATTCCCTTGGGGAAGCACGACCGAGAGGCAGCGAAGCGAATGCTTGGTTTCTCAAATTGGTGGCGGAACGGTTCCTTCGGCGTATTCCGTTAAGCAGTACTTTGAGATTGTGAGTCACGCAAGTTTAACGATTGGCGTGGATACCGGGTTGACGCACTTGGCTGCCGTATTGGGTCGTCCTACTATTGAAATCTACTGTGACTCACCACGCTGGAAGACCGAAGGCTATTGGTCGAAACAGGTCGTTAATCTTGGTGATATTGAAAGTCCGCCCAGCGTGAGCTCCGTCACTGAGGCAGCTGATCAACTTCTTTAATCATCAACGCAGCAACGCATTGATCGTAATCAAGTCCTCATCCGATAGATTTGCTGCTTGTGCTTTGAGACGTAAAGCATTCATGATGGTGTCATAGCGCGCCTTGTAAAGAGAGGCACGAGTGGTAAAGAGAGTGTCTAAGGCAATTAAGACATCGATGTTAATGAGGGTGCCAACGTTGTAACCTAACTTACTTGACTCTACTGCAGTAGCAGACGATTTCTCGGCGGCTTCCAATGCCTTGACTGTAGCTAAGCCGCCATAGAACCCAGTAAAAGCTTGACGGGTTGCCTGGGCGGCAGTGCGACGTAAATTGTCATAATCCGCTTTTGACTTATCAAAAAGCGCTGCGTTTTGGCGGATGACGGACATATTGAAACCACCCGATACGATCGGTAGGGTCATTTGCAACGCTAAAGTATTGTTATAGATATTTTGTGTAGGCGAGGGGTTGAAGTTCAGAGCAGAACCATTCGATTGGTTAAAGCCTGCGGTACCAACAAAATTAACACTCGGATAGTTTG
>JACCDL010324398.1_pt1 | contig 15479 bp, 10 predicted proteins | sample 7441931 | NCBI WGS metagenome assembly JACCDL01 (sample SAMN15323437, study PRJNA562643) | freshwater metagenome | isolation source: river surface water | place: USA:Blue River Watershed | collected 2017-08-16 | reverse complement strand
TCAATAGGTTTGACAAACATTGAGCCATAACACCATAAATTAGACATACCCATGGCTAAGGACACGAACAAGCGCATGTCTGCCGAGATCGTCCCCTCTCTCAGCTTACCTGTCATCCGAGGCACGCAAGCAGGCCGCGAGTACTTCGTCGCCATGTGGTCACTTCGCACGCTCCGACAGATTTCCATCTTCGACGACCGCGAGCTCCCTCCTGAGCTCAGGGCACAGCGCATCCTCAATCGCGCCCGCATCCCGGAGATCACCGGGTACATCTTGGATAACCCTGATGACTACGTCTTCTCGGCTCTTACCGTGTCGATCGACTCTCAGGTATCCTTCGAGCCCCTTCAGGACCAGGACCGCCTAGGCATCCTCAAGGTACCGATGGACGCCAAGTTCATCGTCAACGATGGACAGCACCGCCGCGCCGCGATCATCGAGGCGTTGGAGCATCGCCCCGAACTCTCCAACGAATCCATCGCGGTCGTCTTCTTCCTCGATATCGGCCTGCAGAAGAGCCAGCAGATGTTCGCCGACCTCAACCGTCATGGCATCAGGCCGAGCCGCTCCATCGGCATCCTTTACGACCACCGGAGCGAGACCGCCAAACTAGCCAAGCTGGCGATCATGAAATCGTCCCTGTTCCGAGACATCATCGACATGGAGAAGACCTCCCTGGCCATCCGCTCCCGCAAGCTCTTCACCCTGTCGGCCTTCTGCAACGCCTGCAATGACCTCATGAACGGCATCCAGTCAGGGAAGCTGGAGGAAGACGCCGCCCAAGCCCGCAGCTTCTGGGAAGCCGTCTCAGAGCACTTCCCCGCTTGGCGCAAAGTCAAATCCGGCCAACAGCCGGCGAGCGAAATCCGTGAAGGCTTCATCCATGGACACGGCATCGCGCTCCACGCCCTCGGCATCGCCGGCAACGCCTTGCTCAAGGCTCACCCTAAGGACTGGAAGAGCAAGCTCGGCCATCTGGCCGAGATCGACTGGTCACGCAGCAATTCCAGCCTCTGGGAAGGACGAGCCCTCATCGGAGGCAAGGTCTCCAAGGCCACCACCAACGTGACCCTGACGTCTAACGTCATCAAGACCGCCCTCGGCATCCCTCTCAACCCTCGCGAATCCGAGATCGAACAAGCCCATTCTCAAAACTGAAATGTCCGAAGATAAAACCACACCCGCGCCGACCTCCGAAAAAGGACGGCTTGAATCAGCCTTCAAAGACGGAGGCTTCAACACCTGCGTAGAAGCCATCCAAGAAGAAATCCGTACCCTCTACCTGGACGATGACGTCCCCTGGATCCTCGGATACTCCGGAGGAAAAGATTCCACGGCCACTCTCCAGCTTATCTGGTCGGCCATCGCCGTCCTGCCGATCGAAAAGCGCAAGAAGACCATCCACGTCATCTCTACGGACACGTTGGTCGAGAACCCCGTGGTCGCCTCCTGGGTAGAGCACTCCCTGAAGGTCATGAAGCAGGCATCTGACGACCAGAAGATGCCGATCAGACCGCATAGGCTTACCCCTACCGTATCCGACTCCTTCTGGGTCAATCTGATCGGAAAAGGCTACCCTGCCCCGCGCCACAAGTTCCGCTGGTGCACGGAGCGCCTCAAGATCAAGCCTTCGAACACGTTCATCCTGAACATGATCAAGCTCAGCGGCGAGGCCATCCTGGTGCTTGGCACCCGCAAAGCCGAAAGCACCAGACGCGCCGCCAACATGACCAAGCTTGAGGCGGGGCGTCTCCGCAACCGACTGAGCAATAACGCGAGCTTGCCCGGCTCGCTCGTCTACACGCCGGTCGAAAGCTGGACCAATGACGACGTATGGTTCTACCTCATGCAGGTCCAGAATCCCTGGGGCTTCAGCAACCGCGACCTCCTCGGGATGTACGCCGGCGCCTCTGCTGACGGCGAATGCCCATTGGTCGTCGACACCAGCACTCCTTCCTGCGGCGACAGCCGGTTCGGCTGCTGGGTCTGCACGTTGGTCGAGAAGGATAAGTCCATGTCGGCCATGATCCAGAATGACGCCGAAAAGGAGTGGATGATGCCGTTGCTTGAGATCCGTAACGCCCTGGATTTCCGACAGATGGGCGGAGAAGACGAAGACAGTTCGGACCGCAAGCTACGCGACTACCGACGGATGAACGGAAGCGTGCAACTTTACTATGACCGAGTGATACCTGGTCCCTACTTGCAGGAGGTACGCGAGAACTGGCTGAGGAAAGTACTGACCGCCCAGACGTGGATCCGCAAGAACGGCCCATCCGACGTGAAAGCGATTACCCTCCTCACCATGGATGAGCTTCATGAGATCAGGCGCATCTGGGTCGTAGACAAGCATGAGATCGAGGACCGCCTTCCTGCGATCTACGAGGAAAGCACCGGCGAGCCATTCCCTAAGCAGAAGATGGACGACGCGCAGACCTATGGGGAGCGCGAATTGAGGCTCCTGAAGGAAGTCTGCGGCGAAGACCGAAATCAGTACGAACTGACACGATCGCTCCTGAGCATAGCCTCGCAGCATAAGACCGGCCAGCGTCGCGCCAAGCTGCATTCGGAATTCACCAGCCAGTTCCGTCGTCACTCATACGCCTCCGCCGAGGAAGCCTTGCAGGACAAGCTGACGGAAGACGCCAAACGAAAAGAAGCCGAGAGAGGAGCAGCCGAATAACATGGTCATCAAGAAGATCACGCTCAGGAACTTCGGTCCGTTCCTCGGAGAACATCATCTGGACCTGAACACGCTCCCCGGGAAGCCGCTCATTCTTGTCGGCGCCCTGAACGGCGGGGGCAAGACCTCGATCCTCGAGGCCAGCCGCCTCACGCTCTACGGCAGCGCCTGCGGCAACGGAAAGCTGCGGAGTATGCGCTACAAGGATTACCTCCGCATGTGCGTCAACAACAGCTCACCCAAGGGCTCGATCACTTCGACGGAAATCACCTTCATCCGTAACGAAGAAGGCGTCGCTAAGGAGATCAGGGTAGCCCGCGCTTGGTCTGTCGTGGATGGAGAAATCGACGAGACGATCAGCGTCTTCGTGAATGGCGAACTAGAGGAGGCGCTCAGCAATGAGGCAGGATGGAATTCCTACATGTCCGCCTGCCTGCCCCCCAATCTGGCCCATTTGTTCTTGTTCGACGGAGAGCAGATCCTGCATGGCGGGGCGGGCGGAGTCAGCCCCATCCTGAAAGACGGGGTCTACTCCCTGCTCGGCATCGAGACCATCGACAAGCTCACCAACGACCTGGAGCTGTTCGAACGCAAGCAGATGGCGGAGCTCGTCAAGGAGTCGGCCCTCAAGGAACTAAGGGGACTGGAGAAGAAGTGCGGCGAGCAATCCGTTGCGATCATCGACAAGAAATCTCAGCTCGAATCGGCGCGCGACCAATTCAAGGCCATCGAGCACGCCCTATCCATGCGTAGGCTTCAGTTCCGGAACAAGGGAGGAGAAGAATACCGGAACAGGGACAAGTCCAACGACGAGCTCAAGCGTCTGAAGCTGGAGCTGGCCCTGATCAATGAGCGGTTCATCGAATGCTTCGCCGGCAGCCTGAACCTGGAGTTGGTCGTCAGGGAGCTACAGGCGCTCAGAACACGGGCCGCGGAGGAGGTAGAGACGGTCGAAGCGGTGGCATCCATCCAGATCCTGAAGAAGCGAGACGCCGAACTCGCCCGGGATGTTCTTTCGAAATCAGTATCCGGCCTCAGGACGCAGATCGAGGCATGGCTTGATGCGGACATCCGGAAACGCCTCGGAAACATCAGCCGCCAACACCTGATAGGATTAGGCCAGGAAACGATTGATAAGGCCGATTTCATCATCAAGACAGGCGTACCGGAAGCAAGGCGGGCGGCCGACGCCCTGCTCGCCGAGCAATCGAAGACCGAGGAGCAGATCTCCGCGCTGGAAGAGAAAATACGCCAGATCCCCTCAGAGGAGTACATCATCGAGATGGAAAGGGAGCTGACCGAAGCCGAATCAAACCTGTCCGTCGCGGAGCTGAACCTGAAGGAATTCGCGAAGCAGATCTCCGAGGATGAAAAAAAACTCATCGAAGCCGAAGCCGAACTGCGGAGATTCAAGCTCGAGAACATCGACGCCGAAGCCAAGGGCTCGGAGGCCGAGCGACTCCAGCGACAGACGGCAAAGTCGCTTGAGACGCTTGCCGCGTTCAAGAAACGCCTGATCACGGAGAATATCATCCTCATCCAGTCGCTCATCGAAGAGTCGCTGCAAAGGCTGCTCAGGAAGCTGTCACTCATCAAGAGACTCACTATCGACCCGGAGACCTTCGAGATACATCTGGAGAGCCCCTCCGGAGCGCAGTTGCTCTGGCAACAGATGTCCGCAGGTGAGCAGCAGATCGTCACCACCGCCATCATCTGGGGCCTCGCGCGCGCGAGCGGGCACGTGTTCCCGATGATGGTGGATACGCCGCTGGGAAGACTCGATGAGACCCATCGCGGCAAGCTCCTCGAGCATTACTATCCGGAAGCTTCCCATCAGGTGATCCTGCTTTCCACGGACAAGGAAATCGGGCCGAAGGAAGTATCGTCCTTGCATGACCATGTCACGCGCACCTACCTGGTCAGGCACAACGAGCAGACGAAGGTCAGCGACCTCACCGAAGGATATTTCAACTAAATGAACCCACCCGTGCAGAACATCCGAGTCAGCCAAAGGGGCAAGGAGGCCCTTCAACGGCTGAAGAACCGTACCGGTATCGAGAACTGGAACGTCCTTTGCCGCTGGGCGGTCTCAGCCTCCCTGGCGATGGATACCCCGCCACCGCGCTGGATAGCGCAGGAAGACAGCAATATCGACATGGACTGGAAGACCTTCGGCGGAGATCAAGCCGACATCCTCTCGGCCCTCATCCATCTCTCAGCCGAAAAACACGGAGAAATCGCCGCGGAGGCCTTGCCGGCCTTCTTCCGAGCCCACCTTGAGCGCGGCATCAATTCCATCCAGAATGTCCGTAAGCTCAGCGATATGACCTTGCTGGCGAAATGAGACTCAAAGCTTAAGGTCCTCTGCTACCGCATCGGATCCGTCGTCGCTAAGCTCCATGAGCTTTTGGGCGAATTCAAGCGTCTTATACTCGAACAGGGCTTCCCTACGCAGCACATCCAGGCCACCGTTCGCATATTGGGCGAACAGCTCGACACGGTCATGGTCGTGTTCTTCGGTGGCATTTAGACAATCCGAGCTGCGGGTGTTGGCCAGGGAAAGAAGATAGATATAGCCTGGCCAGTCCGGACAGCCCTTGAAGGTATCCTGATCGATACTCTTGCCGCTTGCTGAATCGTCCTCGCCGTCCGCGTCCTTGAGGGGCAGCGGCGAACCGGAATGGTAGCCAAGCGCCGAAGCAAAGATCATGAGTTCCCAGATCTCGCCGAACAGCTTGGTCTTCTCCTTGTTCTTGTCTTCGCCCTCCTTGTCACGGACAAGACGGGCAATGACCTCATTCTGGGTCTCAGACCTAGGGATTCTCTTGGAGCGCATAAGTTATGAGATTTTTCGGATTTCAGACCATTCGTAACCTAGCCCTTCATCAAGCTGCATGATAGGGTGATCCTTACCGGCGATTCTGATTGAACGCAGCCCGTGGTCCGGAAGTTTACGGTAGTGGTGAACGAGGACGTAACGTTGACCGACGATGCCAGGGGCGGTCTCCAGGCCTTTTTCAAACTCCTCGTCATAATGATTTGAATTCAACATGGCGATGACCTGAGTCGCCAACCCGCCAAGCTGAGGGGCAAACCGCTTCTTTGCCGCCGGGTCGAGGTTCGCGAAAGGCGCATCCATGACCATAGGATAACTGTCGCCCGAGACTTCCTTCATGAAGCCTGCGGTGCTTTCCGAACGCTTCTGGGCGTAGCCGACGAGGCTTGAGATGAAAGCCAACGAGAGGCACTGTCTCTTGCCGGTATTGGCGTTGTCTTCACGCCAAAGTCCGTCGGCGATTTGGGTCTCCAAGCAAACATGGATGTGGATCTCATCCTCCTTCTTTGAAGGTGAGCTGGTAAGCCTGACCCTGCCAGGAATCTCTACCATCCTGGAAAAGCTTTCGTTGACCATCTTTTCGAGCTCAGGAAGAATCGAATCTGTGTCACGCTTTAGGGTTTCCTTAAGCTCGACGAGGGCCTCTTCCACCAAGGCGACGCGTTCCGCGGCATAACTGTTTCCAGCCGACTTTTTCATGGCTTCCTTGATCTTACGATCAAGGTCAGCGATCTCATCTAAGAGGATGGAAGCATCACGGTCAGCCGCGGCAAGGATTCTCTCCAGGCGAATACGTTTCTCCTCAGCAAGCGCTTTGTTTCTTTCAATTGCGTCGATGTCAGGGTCACCCAAGGCGTCAAGTTGTTCGGCGACTTTATCGATGGCCACCTTTGCCTGGACGATCTCAGCCCGCTTCGCGACACAGACGTCGATAAGGTCGGAGAACTCCTTGCGAGTGCCCGTCAGGGAGTTGCGGATTGAGCCGATGGTCCTCTCCAGGCTGGCCGCCGCGTCGTGAAATTTCGCATCTTTGGCAACGTCGAGCAGCCTGGAAACGGATTCATGCTCCTGGCTGCCAGGCTTAAGACTTCCACCGCAGATGCACTTCTGGGCAACAATGAGCTCCTTGATGAAATCCGTCATGATCGGGGCGGGGATCTTCCGCTCGTTGCGAAGCTGACTGGTGATCTCCACTCCGTCGTTGATGAGCTTGGCGCAGAACAGCACGTAGCCCTTCTCGGAGATAAGCTTTCTCAACTTCTCCTCATTGTGGACGAAGACTTTCTGCGCCTCAGCCAGCCGCGCTTCAGCACTCTCACGGGCGACCTGAAGCGCCTTGGCACCCGCCTTGCGCTTTAGGTCAGCAGCATAAGCTTCGATTTCCAGGAGCAAGGCCGAGCGCTCGCGTTCGTCGACGGCCTTCTTTTCATTTATCTTGCGGAGTTCGGAGTCCTTGGAGTCACGGAGTTCCTTCAATGCTCGGACGTCCCCGGTGGAGGAATCCCGGTCGTCTTTTCTAAGCGATGTTAGGACGTTTCCGCTAAGGCATTTGATGGCGGATTCGACGACCTTGAGGCCGAGTAACGTCCGGACGGACTCGCCCATCTTCGGGTTCTCATCCTTGGTCGCCAGCTTGTTGATGCCTTCTCCGTCGAAGAAAAGTAGTTCGCAGATCGCCTGAGGAATGATGGAGTTGACGTATTCCTGGGCGGCATCGCCTTCATGGATGTGCGTGCCGCCGGTAAGGACGCTTGTGACCGTCAGGACAAGATGACCGTCGTAGTCATCTTTCCTCGTGGAAAGCTGCTGCACCTTGGTAAGCGAACGACGCAGCTCGATGGAGTCTCCTCCATGCTCGAAGTGAAGGTGCACCTCGGAGCGGGCGTTGTCATCGAATTCGAGGACATGGCTGTTGATGATCTCGGCCGGACCTGAGAAACGGTCGGAAATTCCGCTTCGGCCGTGAAGGCACCAACGGAAGGCGTTGAGCAGGGTCGTCTTTCCATGCCCCATCTCGCCATGCACGAGGGTGAGTACCCCGCGAGAAGAGGAGCGGGGAGTCGAGATTTCGAGGCTTTGCTCTCCTCTGAACTGCCTGAAATCCTTAACCTTGAGCAATTTGAGCTTCATGTCACTTCTTGGGGATGAGCCGCTTGACGATCGCGAGGACGTTGGCGGAGGAATTGGCCTTGTTCGCGTCGAGAAGCACGGCCTTCTGAGCCTTCAGGACCTCATGGATGAGCCGGGCTTTCAAATCCTGCCTTGTTTGTCCGGCGGAGGTTCTATTCTCGTTTTTACTCATATTTTATTATAAATCCATCAAATCATACTCCTGCCTGAGGTCAAGCAGCTTGGTCCGCTCCGAGATGCCATTGTCGGCGCAGGCACAGAACTCCAGGATGCGGCGAAGTTCCCTGGAGAAAAGGGACCGCTCCCACCTGCGCCCCATAGGGCCGAAGCGATCACCGAAAGGCGGGGGCACGACGAAAAAGTCAAAGATGATAGCCTTCGTCTTGCCCGTGTCCCTTGACGGCCTGAGGATGCGGCCTCGGCGCTGAATCGACTGCCGAGGATTGGTGGAACTCGCTAGGATGAAGGCAGTGGCGAGGGAGGGGACGTCTATGCCCTCGTCGAGGCACCTAATCGCGACCAGACCGTCGAGGGTACCGGATCTAATGGAACGCAGCAGCGATTCCCGGGCATCGGTGCTTTCCTTGGACGTGAACGCGCTAACCTTAAGGCCGGATTCGCCCAAGGCTCTGATCACGTTCGTTAGCTGCTTCCCGTCATGGATATGTCCACCGGATTCGGTCGTGCCATCGCTGCAATAGAAGAGCGCCGCCTTAGGCTTGGCCGCGGCCACCAATTCCTTGAGCACTGCGATCTTGTTGGCTGCGGCGCCAGTGATACGAGCACGCTCTACAAGCAGTGTCTGAACGGCATCACTCATCTCGGAGTCGCCGCCGAAGGCGCAGCGGGCAAGTTTCTTGGTTATTTCCGCATACTCCTCAGCTTCCTCATCGGTCAGGTTTATCCTTACGGGAAAATAGTCGTAATGCGTAAGATACCCTTCCTCGATGGCGCGCGAAAGCGGAAACTCAAAGACGGTCTTTCCGAAATAATCCGCAAGGAACCTCGTGCCATCCTCATCATGCGCTCTCACAGGCGTGGCGGAGAGGCCGAGTCGAAGTTTGGCCGAATCAGGCAAAGCGGACCTCATCTTCTCAGCCCCTAGGTTATGCACCTCGTCGCCGATGATGAACAGCCTGATGGACCTGAACCGTGTGACAATCGACTGGAATGAGTCGGAACGGAAACTGTCGTTCGTGACGCAACTGACGACGACATCCACCACCTTGTCGCGCAATCCTGCCAATGCAGATTCAAGGTGCGAAGACCATTCAGACGAATTTCCGTTGCAACCGATCGGATTCACGCCCCAGTTTACAATCTCATCCTGCCACTGTTGGCAAAGGTTGACGTAAGGACAGATCACGACGACCCAAAGACGGTCGTTATCCTTGTCTGCGGACGAGACATGCTGGGCGATCATCAGGGCAGTCTTTGTCTTTCCTGTACCGGTGGCCATGGCGAGGATGCCCCTACCCTTATTTTCACGCCATGCGCTGAGCGCAGCGCGTTGATAAGGCCTGACCTGGAAGTTTACCGTGGGAAGTTTGAGACGTCGCTCAAGCCAAGGAGCAGCAACGCCGAACGTTTCAGCATCGAAGCCATCCCCCTGCCAGACGGGCATGTTCTGGGTACCCTTGTAACGCTTGAACAACTCATCACTGGCCTTGGTGAAATCGATGACGTTGAGCTGCGGCAGGCGACCCTCCCAAAGGTCGTCGAACTCCTGAATCTTGTCATTGGTCCTATCTGGCTCGCTCCATGATCCGTAACAATCGATTGACTCGTGGTTATTCACGAGTCCTCCGGCAGTCTCGTTGATCGAACCCGTGAAGGCGACGGCGTTTTTGCCATCACGAAATACGCCAATCTTCTCGTGAAAGATACCTCGACCGGACTTAGGATAGGCTAGACGAATCTCCAGCATGCCCTCGGACACCATCCAGGCCAAGGCTGACATGCAGTCGGCCTCGACCTTGGAGACCAGGTCCTGCATGGAACGTCCTGCGATACGCTTGAAAAGCTCCACCTGATCGGCATCTGGGATTCGAAGCGAAGCGATATCTTCATCCGTAAGATCGGGGGATGCGACCAGACGCATCTTTCCTTTGTTCCGGATCACCATGTGGACCACGCCTCTTGCGGCCAAGCTCAGGCTTGCGCTCGTAAAGTAGCCAACTGCCCGGTCGTAACTCACAGACTCCTTGAAACAAGGAATATAGAAATCGGGGACGACGTGGTCTCGTCCCGTCCGATATGAACGCTTCAGGACAGAACTAAGGCTCTCGAGGCCCATCGTCAGACCTTCCAGATTTTAACCGCAAGTTGGGCCAGAAGTTCAGTTCTCCTCAAGATGTCATCCCGTCCGGAAAGAGAAGTCATGCCTCCTAGGGAGTTAACAGGTGAATTAGTGCGTTCCTTGGTAGCCTTGCTGATTATAACGAAGTTCCCAAGCACGGACATACCCTTTGTGTAGTCGCTAACGTTTGTAAATCCAGCGGCGCTAGCCTGATTCCAAGAGGGACGCTCAAAAAACGGCTTCATGTAGTCGAGTTCGATAGACTGAATAGTTGCAACATACTTATAGGTTGGCTCATCAGGATATTTCAGAGCGAAGTCCATTCGTGCAAACATCGAGCGCCAACGCGTTGGCCTAAGCTGAATCTGAATTTCCTTCATACAGTTCAAGAAGACACCGTCAGAAGGCACCTGATGGGATGCGTCCGAAAAATAGCCACGCACACTGGACTCAATCTCAGCCGGCGTTGACCCAAAATGCCGGTTAGAAATTTTTATCGCGATGGTCGAGAAAGCTTTATCAATAGAATTGGTCGTCTGACCACAGACGGACATCCTCACCAAGACCGACTCCAGCACCATACTGACCCGTAAGACTGCTTCGGCCCGTGCCACGCCCGAAAGCCCAGAATTGAGCCACAAAGCCATCAACGGAGCACGGTACATGACGGCAGAAAAGTTATTCTGCACTGAGACGCATGAGAGGTGACCCCTTTCTTCAACCATCATATCGTATGCCTCGGCCGCGGCGGCCAAGCTTGCACATTCGGCCACCAGACCTGGCTCGCCTTCCCTGCGGACGAGTTCAGCTACCCTCTCTCCGAAACAATCAAAAAGTCTGTTCTTTGCGACCATTCCGAACCTGCTCATCCAATATGTCCTCAAGAAACGATTTCTCTCGGGGCTAGTCTTCATCAAGGAATACACGGACCTCGAACCCCTTTCCCATGTGTCCATGACATTATCGCGGGCAGCCTGCGAAAGCGTCGACGCCTGCATGTAGAAAGAGCTTTTAACAAGCTCATCCATCTCCAAAGGCATGCCGGTAGCGTTCAAGGCTTCGAAGATACGCACTCCATCTGTATGGGTATTGGCTCTAATACGCACCAAGGTGACCTGGTTTAGAAGGACGGAAAGAAGCTGGCTCAGAGCCAGGGCGGGATCGATGGACCTAACCTCACAGGCGGATTCCACGGATTCATCGACCATCCCCTGCACGATACGATAAGCCTGATATACGTTCTTCTCCTTAACAAAAGCCTGGGCATCCATGACGCGGTTCGCGGGGTGTCTGTCCTGGTTGATGATGACATCCAAGATTCCACCGGGGACCCGTGAGACGATCTCCCTGAAGATTACCTTGTCCTCATCCTTGTGAATCAGCTTCGGATCCCTCGCACCGTCGCGCCAAAGCAGCGAGAAGGCTTCCTCGACTATTGGCGCGTCGGACTTAAGAACCGCGAGACGCGAGGCCGCCACAGCCACCATCATGCAAAGCGTGGTCACGCGCTGCTGCCCATCGACGATCTCGTCATCGCCAGTAAGGCCAGGGCAAAAGACGATCGAACCAAGGAAGGCGGACTGCCCTTCGTTCTGGCCGAAGAAAAGCAGGACGTCATCAAAGACGTCCTCGATCTGCTTACGCTCCCATTTGTAGCTACGCTGATACCAAGGAACAGTGATTCCTTTAGATTCGGAGAGGATGCTTCTCAGCGTGGCAGCTCCGGCTTGAATCGACATAAGTTATACAAAACGCTTAAGGATAATTTCGGTCAGATATTTGGTTCGTTCAGAAATCTTCTCGAAGTGCCAGCGAGGATATTTCACGGGCAACTCAGAAGTAATAAGCACTGCCGCGTTTGCATATTCTAAACACCTTGTCGGGTAAGAGTCGTTGCTCATCGAAGCATTCATGGCCTTACGGACTAGAGTAAGATTTCCCAGCTGATTTACATGCTTTCCGAGCTGCTTCCTGTCATCTTTGTGATATGAAAACAGAGAGGTTTCCCAATCTGGGCTGAGAGTCTGAGGCATGATGTGATCCAACTCGTAGTCCTTACAAAGTTCAGCGTCAAAACCCGCTTTCATGACAAATTTATTTGCCTCGAAAAGAGCGAACTTAATGACATCAAAATGCTCCTCATATGCATCGGCAGTCTTGATGTAGTCGGCGACAAGCCTGTCATCCGGATACATCCTGACCATTCTGCCGTTTTTAGCCCTTCGGGCAAGGTTCTCGACAATCCAAGAAGACATATCCCCAAGATTCGCAGAGGGAGTATCGGAATAATCAGCCTTAAGATTGATGAATGGCTGGAGAAGTGACTTGGTCGTGCCGCCGGAAAGCTCATGCCGCAGGAAGAACGCTGTAACCTTATTGGCCGCGTCAGCCACAACGGACCTGGACGACCCTTTGGGATCTAGAACGACAGCCATCATGAAAGGAATCGGTACGGAGAGACGACGCTTTGCCAAAGTCTGCAAAGCGGACACGGTGACAGCATCAAAGCTAACCTGAAGGAGTACGGAGGGGGTGACCAGGGCCTCGACAGCCCCAAGCTTTGCGTCAGGCTTAAGAAGGCGCAGATAAACCACCGAGTGATCGATTACTGTTTTGATGTTCGCGTCGGTAACCTTCCGGTCGCGATCTGCTCCCGCATAGAGTCTTGCAAAAGTCTCATAGATGTCCTTCCGCGAGACCTTCTCGCTCTTAGGAAGAACATAACGAAGGTGGGAAAAAATGGCGTTACCCAGTTCTGTCTCATAGATGTCATCGCCGAATACATCACGGTAAAGCATCTCCATCTTCTCCCAACGGCCCATAAACATCTCCTCGGAAGCGTCTTGATTCTCGTAAAACTCGATGACGAAGTTTCGGATCAAGTCGAAGTCCGACAATTTCTCTCCCTTGAAATTGATGCTCTCAAAGATGGAATTTACGCCGAGCGCAGGATCCTGAACCTCAAGCGTGGCGATGTGCAGTCGCCGCAAAGCAGAGAAGATTCCTTCGACGAAGCTATAACGATCCGAAAAAGAAAGGGATTCCGAACCAGAACGCTCATCCTTGGTGAGAAGACCGTCGATGATCTGATACCCGTTGCTAATGGAAGAATCATCGTCAGGAAGCGGAACACCTCCGTTTACAAGCCTAAGGTAAGAGGCCAGGTCGCGTCGTCCGGTCCGTAGACGAAGGGCGGAATCCGTAATAGCCTCCCCCTTGGTCACGGAAGAATGGAAGATGATGTAATTTTCAGTGATCTCGGTCTGTAGCCTTAAGGCCATGTCCTGGATCTTCTTAAGCTCAGCGGCTTCATCCTGGGCTAAAGTCGCATCCAACTTAGCCTGAACATCGAGCATAATACCGGAAAGTCGTCGCGAGAGGCAGAGCAGAGTGAGAGACATGGAGGTCAGTCGCTGCTGCCCGTCGATGATGTTGAAGAACTTACGCTGACGAAGCCCGGGCTTACCTTCGGGGTAGGTCACGATGAAGCCGAAAAACTTCAGGGCTTCGGGAGAGCCCGACAATTCAGTCAAGACATCCACGAATCCCCTCAGCTTGTCATTGCACTTCTTGTCACCCTTCTTTCCCCAGGTGAAAGGACGCTGATAGATCGGAATCCTCAGTTGGGTGTCCGGGGTATGGAGAAAATCCGAAAGAGTCGTCTCAATCGTACGGATGGGGGAATTACTCATGTTAATGGTGGTGGTTAAATAACCATTTAACCCAATATCCTTCAATACTGTATTACTTAGGGTATATGATTATTATTCGATTTCAGCCGGCGGAGTCATAGCCCGCCACAGCCTCTACCGCCAGCTTGAGGCCAACCTCAACAGGCAGACCAAGATTAATGGTTCCTCGTTTTTGGCTTATTAGCGCTTAGCGTACATGTCATCAGTCACCTATGCTACCGCATAAACATGGCCGAAAGACTCAAAAAAGGCAGATCGATCTTGCCAGAGGCTAGGATTTGGGATTGATCTCAGGGCGACAGGGACTAATGTCCCAAAACATGCCACCTTCGAAAACCAAAAAGTCCTCTTCCCGCCCCATGAAGTCTGCCTTAGCGTTCGCTCAGAGGTTGATTGATAGCTTCAAGAAGAAGAAAACCGATCAGGCCAAGGAGCCCAAGGCAGTCCTAAAGGTGCCGAACAAGCCCTATAGGGTCGTTGAACTCTTCGCCGGGGTCGGCGGCTTCCGCATCGGTCTTGAAAGCGTCCTCAAGGGAAAAGCCTTCAAGGTCGTCTGGAGCAATCAGTACGAACCCGGTAGCGCCAAGCAGTGGGCCTCGCGCGTCTATGAATACGCCTTCCGAAACGAAAAGGGGTCTAAGCATTCGAACAAACTCATCGAGGACGCCATCGCATCAGGCGAAGTTCCTCCCCACGATGTGCTCGTCGGTGGCTTCCCCTGCCAAGACTACTCGGTAGCCAAGCCGAACAACCAGTCGCGCGGCATCGAAGGCAAGAAAGGCGTGCTCTGGTGGTCTATCTACGAAATCGCCAAGAAGCACGAACCCAAGTTCCTTATCCTTGAAAACGTAGACCGCTTGGTGAAATCACCCGCCAAGCAGCGTGGCAGGGATTTCTCCATCATGCTCAAGTGCTTGGCCGACCTTGGCTACGTGGTCGAGTGGCGGGTCATCAACGCCGCCGAATACGGCATGCCTCAGCGTCGCCGCCGAGTCTTCATCGTCGCCTACAAGGCCAAGGAAGAACTTGGGAAACTGAGAGCCAAGCAGTCGCCCGAGAATGTCCTCCTAAACGACGGTATCCTTGCTCGTGCCTTCCCCGTCCAGACGACAAAGCCCGCAGCTATCATCGAAGATAACGATGAAGAATCCGAAGAGGACTCGGAGAAGAAGACCCAACTGGAACTATTCGAAAAGGCTAGCTGGAGCCCTGACCATACCATCATCGAGGGCGAGCCCCACGAGTTGACTGAGAATTTCAACAAAGGAAACGCCAAGCACGACCCTTTCAAGAGCGCGGGTTTGATGATTCCCACTAAATCAGGGAAACCTGAAGTATGGACGGCCAAAGTATACCCGAGCCATAAAGGTACTCGCATCAATCTTGGGGACCTGCTGTCCCAGCCCGAAGAGAAGATCCCCGAAGAGTTCATCATCGATAGCAAGTCGCTCAAATCCTGGGTTTACCAAAAGGGCAACAAGACCGAGACTCGCACCAATTATCTGACGACATTCAGCCACATCCAGACCTTGTTCGAGAAAGTAGGCATCAAGGCTAAGCTGAGCAATTCCCAGAAACGAACCTGGGGCAAAGTCCTAGCCGAGTATTGGAAAGAAAACCCATCGGCTGGAAAACCCGTCGTCATCACCGACGAAGAAAGTGGCAAAAAAGTGAACGTGCCTTGGCAGCTCATCGCCGATACGCGCTTCGACTACGAGTTCAAGGAGGGCCCCCTTCCGATGCCCGACCCGCTCGACCGGCCTTTCCGGACAATCATCACGTCGGAAGGTGGCTCGTCCCCTTCCCGCTTCAAGCACGTCATCTGCCGGGAATGCGCTA
>JACCDL011278682.1_pt1 | contig 15494 bp, 10 predicted proteins | sample 7441931 | NCBI WGS metagenome assembly JACCDL01 (sample SAMN15323437, study PRJNA562643) | freshwater metagenome | isolation source: river surface water | place: USA:Blue River Watershed | collected 2017-08-16 | reverse complement strand
TAGTCCATCGAGTTCACAATCGACATCACCTCATAGAGGTTTGAGCGCACAATCTTCTTCTTTGCCACGGTTGAGCCGGTCAGAGAGTTGGGGTCGTAGCCATCCATGTTGAAGGCGTAAAACTCGAAGGCAGCGTTCCAGCCATAGTTGGCGAGGTCATCCATTGCCAGGTTGAACTCTTCGATTGCCTGATCTTCGGGCATGTATTGAAGCGCTTGGATGCCGCGAACCAAGAGTGTCTCTGAGCTCTTCTGATACTTATCCTCGGTTAGCTCGTAGCCCGCATAGCCCAGCAACATGTCGTCATCGGCGTAGGCGCGAATGGCTAGCAGAAGCTCCCAAGCCTCGGTCTCGGTCATCTTGGCGTGCTTGGCATAGGCCTTCAGGTATTTGTTGAGTTTCTCTTCGGCTGCCTTGGCGTCTTCTAGGGCGCTTGCAATCGGGTCATCATCCACGGTGGTAGGGCTATCAAGCACGATTTTGCCCACGTTGTCTGGGTAGCGCGTGACATACATGCCGGCGATGGTGGTGCCATAAGAGGTGCCGATGAAGTTGAGGTCTTCGTCGGGAGTCACAAGTTGGCGCATTAGCTCTAGGTCGTCCACTACGTTCTCGGTAGACATAGTCCACCAAAGCGGATTCTTCGAAGCGCAGTCTTCTATATAGACGTCGTTCGTTTTGACGCTCTCTAGGTATTCGGACTCATTCGCGGGTGAACCCTCGCCGTCGAAGTAGCTCTTGTAATCGAGTTCGTCAGAGCACTTGATCTCGGTGCCGTCTTCGAAGGTCGAGTGCCCAACACCGCGCGGGTCGAAACCAATCACGTCAAAGTGCTTGGTGAGCTCGGCCGGAAACTCTGATGCCTGCAACTGCTCGATTCCCGAGCCGCCTGGCCCACCTGGATTGATGAAAATTGTGCCCATGTAATCAGACTCGGATGCCCTGCTCAAGCGCATCATCTGAATCTTGTAGTTCGGCACTTCGTCGCTACCAACGTAGGTCGCAGGAGCCAGCACTGTCGAGCAATCAATGTCTGAGCTCTTGAAAACCTTTGACTGCCGCGCTTTTTCAAGAAGCAAATCGCTGTCGCACTTCTCCCACTCGAGTTCTTGCGCCTGAAACGCGGTGAGGTCGCGTGGTGTCTCGGCCGGCGCGCATCCTGTCAGTGCGAGCGCAAAAAGAGCTGACGTTGCAGTGCCCAGTCGCGGAATTTTTGTGATTTTCATCATTCCCCCAATTCTCAAGCCTGGCGCAACGTGCAGGTATGCAACAAATCTATAAGCCAGACCTATTCGCAGGTTAGCAGAACTATTTGCATGTCAGCTGGTGGTTTTTCCGCTGTTTATCTGGCATTCTTTGCTGTGAAAGGGGTAAAAAAATGTCACTACACATTGAATTGTTCGTCGGAGCGCCAGACAAGCCTTACCGCAGCCTAGGAATGATCGAGGCGAGAGCCAAGCAGGTCACAAATTTCTCGGCAGCGCCCACCATTGAAGACGTGAACCTCGCATTGCAAGAATCAGCCGCGCAGCTCGGCGCAAACGGAGTCATCAACATCACCTATGACCGTGGCATTAGCTGGACATCGTGGAATGTTCTAACTGGTAAGGGTGAAGCCGTCGTCTTTGAAGCGGATGACCGTGCATGCCCAATCTGTGCAGAAACGATCAAGCGCGCGGCGCTGAAGTGCCGCTTCTGCGGTTCTGACGTAGCGTAAGGTTCCCCGGTTTCGGCCGTCTCTGTTTTGAAATCTGCTAGCGCTGAGCGTTCTTTAGGCTCTCGCTGATGGTGGCCTGGTTCTCGGCCGTGATCATGCAGGTGATTTCTTTGTCTCCGGCAGCCCAGGATTCCTCGGTTGGATAGATGTAGGTGAAATCAAGCTTGGATGACTCATAGTCAAGCCCAACGAAGCTTGAGAACTGTCCGTAGCAATACTCATCAGCCTTGGCTTCGATGTCTGTCGGCAACGTCTCTGAACTGTCAGTCAAGAAAGTTTCAGAATAGACCTCGAATTCATGTGGATCCGTGCAGGGAACTCCGGTTGCCGACTCAACTTCGCCTGCGGCGTTAAGGCCTGTGATGCAATCGCCCACAACGAAACTGAATACCCCTAGTTCGCCAGACTCAACGATTGCCCCTTGGTCATTACGGGTGGTTTCATCCAGAGCCCAAGCCCCCGCTGAAACAATTCCTACCCCAACAACTCCAGTGATTACATTTCTAACGATGCTCATTGGTTCCCCTTTTTTGTTATTTTCGTTGGCTGTTCAGTCGGTGTACTTCACGATCGTCGCGCGAACGCCTGACTTCTTCTTGGCGCAAGTTCCGGCTTTTGGTGACTGCCCGATTACTTTCCAGTTCTTGTCTTTCCACGAGAGTCGACCTAGGCCAAGACCATCTTTGGCTGGCAAAACAACGAAGCTTTGACCACGCCAGATGTCTTGCGCAGTTTGGTAGTTCTTACCAACAACGTTTGCCACTTTCACGCAGCTTGCTGCCTGCACAGGCGAAACTGAACCGCCGAATAGAACTGATGCCGAGAGCAGTGCAACGGCCGATAGCTTGAGAACTTTGTTCATGATTTCCCCTTTATTGATTGTCTCGAGTCTAGTGAGAAATGTGGGTCCCGGCACTAGGCTTGGAGCACAAACAAATGAAGGGGGCAAAACTTGTCTGACCAAAACAACCCACAAATCCCGGTAGAACCAGTACCGACTGAACCTTCCGCCGCAACAAAGCCTTGGTACATGAAAAAAGGTTATTGGGCGCTAGCAGTCGTTGCCGTACTGGTCATTGGATCTGCGTCATCACAGGGCAGCTCAGACAACGCTCCAAGTTCCGAAACCTCGCAGAGCTCAACTGATAACACTGCCACCGAGGAAACCGACAACTCTGCAACTGAAGAGACCACCGAAGAGGTGGCACCTGAGCCTGAAGAGCCGTCAATGACCGTGAGCCAGATGAATGCCGTTGAGTCAGCTCAGTCTTACCTCGACTATTCGGCGTTCTCTCGCAAGGGGCTTATCGAGCAGCTTGAATTTGAGGACTACACCAACGCAGACGCGACCTTTGCTGTCGACTATGTGAACCCCGATTGGAACGAGCAGGCCGCCAAGTCAGCTGAGCAATATCTTGACTACTCATCTTTCTCGCGCCAGGGATTAATCGAGCAGCTCGTTTACGAGGGATTCTCACAAAGCCAGGCTGAGTATGGAGTTAACAAAGCGGGTCTATAGCCTATGAGTTTTCCGCAGCCACCCGTATGGGTACAACCGGTACAGCCTGAGACCAAGCCCAAGGCCAACGCAGTTCAAATATTGGCCTTGGTCTTGGCTAGTCTCGCCGTTCTAATTGCTTCTGTAGCGGCGATCCTGTCACTAGGGGCCATTGCAAAAAGTGTGCAACTGCCAAACGGGCCGGCGACAAACAACTCAAATCAAACTATCGAGCCGTTGTATCACGAGCCCGATGACCTGGGTGCCATGATTCAGGATGTTCGTGACTCAACGGTTACGGTCTACTGTGGTAACTCAACGGGCTCTGGATGGGGCATCGATCTTGGCGATGACCCTGAATCGACCGAAGACGATGAATTCCCCTACGAAATTGTCACCAACCATCACGTTGTTGAGGAGTGCCTAGACGGTGAGCCTATTTCAATCTCTATAGGCACCGACCCAACGCAATATGACGTCAACCTTTGGTCGTACGACGATAGCTTTTACACAACTTCAAGCGGATGGGCTGACCTAGCTCTGTTGGTGACCGATATAGAGGTGCCGCAACTTCCTGTTGCAGATATTCCTCCACTACCGGGCCAATGGGTTATGGCAGTTGGTAGTCCGGGAACGAGCATCCTTGATCTGAGCAAGGGCCACGTGACAACTGGCGTCGTGTCGAACATCTCGAGCGAAAACTGGCTCATCGTCACCGACGCCGCCGTGAACAAGGGAAACTCTGGTGGCCCGCTGGTTAACAGCGCGGGCGAAGTAATTGGAACTAACACTTGGGGAGAAAATCTCTCTGAGACGGACAACATTGCCTATGCGATCGGGGTGCCAGTGCTCTGTGAAGAGATTGTTCTTTGCACGCGTGGTGACACGATGCTGTGGGACGACTAGGTGGCCTAGGCTCCGGTTACCAGTTTCTGACACGGTGATGCACGCCGTATTTCAAAATCCAGAATGAGCCGACAACCACAAGACCCAAGAAGGCCCACACCCACTCAACGAGGTTGATGGTTTCGATCCCGTAGAGATACCAAACCGCGGCGATGCGCACCACCACTGCGGCCGTTACAGACCAGATGAAATACAGCATCGGTGGCTGGCTTCTCATAAACAGCGTGACTACAAAAGAGATAAAGGCAAGTAGTCGAGAAACCTGAAACACGAATGGCCAAGGCTCTTCGACAATGTGGTCTGCCGCTGGCATGTTGTTTAGGTAAATGTCCATCGCGAAGTAAAAGGCTGCCGCAATTAGCGGAATCTTGTAATTCTTTCGGAACAACTTCTTAGCTCTAGTGCGCTCTTCGAGATCGACTTTGCTTGCATATGGGTTGGTCTGCATCGGCGCAGCAGCGCCGGGGATGCTCGGGCCGCTGACTGCCTTGAGAGAGCCACAACGTGGGCAAGCATCAGGGCTGAAAATCGTTCCGCCACATTTAGGACACTTCATGCCTAGAGCTCCTCTTCAACTTCGACTGTCTTCGGCTTCGGAGCCGGTGCCGTTGCTGGGGCCGAGGTGATGCCCCCTAGCAAAGCAACCGAGCTGAAGTCTGCCGGGCCGACAACATCGATTCTCGCGATGATTTCAAGTGAGCGAGGGCGGTCATCGCCAAGCGGCACTACCGTAATGCTCTCTGAAGAAATGTTTGGCAAAGCCTTCTCTAAACGCTTAGGCACTAGAACGTAGCTCTGAACCTTAGAAGGAAGATTCTTCATGCGACCTTCTTCGGTGAAGCTGAGCACACCAAGTGGTGATTTATCTACGCTGTCTGCTCCGAGCGAGTCGGTCAAGAATTCGTCCCAACTTTCGGTCGGGTCAAACTCATCGACCCCGGCTGAATCAGCTCGAAGGCTCAACAGAGGGTCATCGACAATCTGCTCAACGCGTGGACGTGCAGCTGAAATTGCAACCGATTGGGTCTTTTCGATGAGGTCTAATAGTCGCTTGCGAGCAACCTCGACAAGGTAGCGGTCGGTAGGCTCAGGTTTTCCAACTTGAGGTGGAGCCGAGTTTGAACCGAGGTCTACTGCGCCCGCCTGGCTAGTCTTGGCACTGTGGGCCAAGAAACGCTTTAGCAAGTTTCGAGAGTTGTTGGTTTGGTGCGGAAGGTCTTGATCGAGAAGGTCGACCACAAACTTGCCCGGCGGAAGACCCATCTCGGTTCCAACCTGTGCAACTAGATCTTCGAAAGCGTCATTTCTCCAACCCTGCTTGAGAAGGCGAGAGCCGATGATTCGCTCGAGTTCTTGCATGCGTGCATCCGCCCCTTCGCGGGCCTGCGCAACTCGAAGTGCGTATGGGAAAGTCTCGTAGTGGTTGGTGTACTCCTTAGAAGTACCCCAATCGGGATGCGTCTTCCAAGGTCGATAAAGCGCATTCGCCAGAATTTCAAGCCAATCGTTTGTCTGGCGGTAGAGAAGGGTGAGGCGAGAAATCTCTTGCTGGGTCTTTACGTAACCTTCGATGACGTCCTTGAGGGAAAGAATTTGAGTCTCAACCTCGCGATTGAAAATTGAGTAACCGCGGTAGTAGCTGATCAGGCTTCCGATAACCCACAGCGCCCAAATGCTAGAGAAGGCAGTGACTAGCTCGGTGTAGTGCTGGTCAACGAATGGATTCACCACACGCTGCATGTAGGAGTACTGCTGCGAGGAATCCCAGATAATCCAGGCGACGAGAATCGCAAACAGAGTTGACCAAATGATTCGCGAAAGCTTTGGTTTCTCGGATTTGTTGCGACGGCTGAAGAGAATCAATAGCCCGACGATGCAGGCAAGGATGACGATGAGTATTGGCCCAGAGATGTTTGGGTCATAAAGAACCGCCAGCCAGTCGAGGCGCGGAATGTCGTCTCTGAATCGAATCAGCGATGCTGCGCCGATGAGCCCGCCGCAAACAATGAGTGCCCAAGTCAATGACTTGTGGAAAGTCTGGCGAAGCTTAAGAACACGTCCCGGTTCAATGACCTTCAAGTTCCTTACGGCAGCCTCATGAGTTGTCATGTCGCTCTTGGCCTGGGCTAGGTTTCGGTCCATTTCTTCTTGAACTTTCCAAACAAAAGTTCGCGAAACCTGGTTAGCCCAAGCGGTAATCTGGTCAACTTGCTCAGCAAATACGACAGCCTGTTCGGCTTTCGCAGAAACTTCGGCCTCAAATCGCTCTCGCGACTCGTTCAGTTCTCGAAGCTCTCTTCGCTGCTTTGCGAGTTCTTTCTTGATCGCTGAGGCAGAAAGTTCAAGATCTCCCTCTACGAGCCCCTCTGGCAATATCGGCTTGGCTTCTTCAACGGGCTCAGCATCGCCAAGTGTTTCTGAAGCCTTTTTCTTAGATCCGAACAACCCACCTAGCCAGGCGAAGAATCCTCTTTTCGGCGCTGGAGCTACAAGCGATTCAGAAATTGGCAAACCGCCGTCTTTTGCCTTCTTCGGTCTGGTCTTCGTTTTTGCTGGCTCGGGTTCGGCGACAGCTACATGCTGGGCTTCAGGCTCGGTTGCCGGTTGCTCTTCTTGAACCGCAGCACCCTCTGTGGCAGGTTCTGTCTCAATAGCTGGCTCTACAATCGCAGTGTTCTCGGTTGCCGCGGACTCGAGCGTTACAGGTTGCTCTGGGGTGACTTCTTCGACCGAAGCCGCTGTCTGCTCTAAAACCTCTGCCTGAGGCAAGGCCTCTGAATGGGTTGATTCTAGGGCCGTTTCAGCTGCGGCAGCTTCGGCAATTGGCTCTGCCTTTGGCTTGCGGCGCTTTGCTGGCTTAGAGTTCACAGCATCTATTTCTGCAGTTGGTTCTACTTGAGGTTCTTCAGCGTTGTTCAAAGTGCCTCCTCCTCAAGTTCGTCAGCCTCAGGCTTTGGTTGCAGTTCGTCTAGCCTCGACTTTAGAGCCGAAATTCTTAGCGACTTCGAGTCAATTTGCTGGCGAATGCCAACTAGCTGCTCAAGAGTTTTCTGGTTCTCTAGTTCAAGCGTGCGAGTCTTGGCGTGAAACTGACCGTTGATTTCAGGTACTCGCGCAACAGCGTTCCAGTCGAGGTCCATCTGCTCAGCATCCTGGCTCTCAGGGTTTAAAACCGTCAACTTTTGGCTTGGGTCATTAAAGACCGCGGCTACTTTATAGAAGATTGGCCAACCGTTGTCGCCTTTGGTGACACCAAATTGTTCAAGGTTTGAACCGTCAAGCATGCCGAACACGAGCCTACGAATTTTGTTCCAAAGTTCTGGCGTAGAGCGAACGTGGCTGGGAGTCACAGGCGAAACCAACGCGGCGTCAGCCTGCGCCTTCGTTTCTTGCACCGATTCAAGTTTTTCGAGAACTAGCTGATCGCGCTTGTCCATGCGCTCTTTAGGCTCGGCGATGAGCGACGAGCCCTTTGATCCGCCTTGGAAAATCAGGTTCAAAGTTCGAACAAGGGCGCGATAGAGCCAAATGAGCGCGAAGTAAGGCACTCGCAACATTTTGTCTAGGCAGAACTTAAAGAACTCCGAAATTTGACCAAGAACAGTCAGATCACGAGCTTTGCTTTCGTCTGACGGTCTTGGAGCTTTGTAAGTAAGCACTGCGCCATCGAAAGTGAACGACTGGGCGACCATCCACTCAACCCACGATTCGTAACCGGAATCAGGAATCGGCACAGTGCCTTCAATCGGCAAACCAATGCTGAGATCAACAAAACCGCTGTTTGCATCACCAGCGCTTTCAAGAACCCTAGAGGATGCTCGTCGAGCAAGCCCATCGGTCAGAATCGCGCTAAGGAACACGCGCGAAATGTAGACCTTGTCGCCCATCCAAACGCCAGGTTTGACCAGTTCATGAGTGCCTTGCGGCAAACCCGTCCAAAGTGCACCGAGGCTGGCAACATGCATCATTGTGAAGCCGGCGAACTTCAGTGTCTTCGAGTCGTATCGAACAAAGGCGTCGCCCGAAGTTGGGGTTGCCCTGTCTTCGGTGGCAGCCAAGAAGTTAGCGTTGAAGAGGTGGTTAACATACCTCGAGCCATCGGTTACCGTGTGCTCGGTCGGCGCTGTGAGCAGGTTCAACTTGACGAACGAAGTCACACTTTCTGTCGCTTCACTAGCGCCGATGGTCGCTGGCATTGACCAGTCAAGATACTTCGAGAGAAGGTTTACCAACGCATCTTGTTTTTCGTCAAATGCCGCGTTTGGAATGGCGGATCTAACAACAAGCAAACGAACCAGGCTTAGAGGTTGGCGGGCAAGCTGTTGAAATAGGTCTACATTAACCTCGTCGGTCGAGCCACCAAGCTTGTTGCCTAAAACAACTGCCGTCTGCTTGGGTGGGCCATCGACGATAGGGTCCAGCAGCTCTTGCCTGACCCACATCGCAGGTGCCAACATTTTTAGCTCGGTCCAAAGTTTTGCAACCTCGTATAGGCGATCGCCCTGCTCCCCTGAAGGGAGCACGACAATCGTCAACCCAGAGTCTCGCCAAAGATTACGCATAATTTTTGCAGCCTAGAGACTAGAGCTCGTCTTCTTTCGCTACAGCCTTGATGCCCGAGATCAGGTCATGCATAGCCTTGACGATGTCTGCTCGAATTTCCCAGCTGACCGGGTAGGTGCGAGGGTCTTCGAACTTAGAAAGGCCGTCCATCTGCTTGTTGAACTTGGCAAGTTCCTCTTCGAGGAATGCCACACACTTTGCTTGACGGTCTTCCATAGACATGGTCGCGCTGCCACACTTCTTCTCATCAACTGCTGGAGTGCCTGCAAGAAGTAGCTTGCCGTTAGCAATCCACTCTGCAAGTTCGCGATCTAGCTGGTTCGATGCGCCACCTAGCTTCAACAACCTGTGATATGGCATTAGCGGGCGAAGGCTGTGTTCGGTGTAGCAGTTTGACATGGCTACGATGAGCGATTCCATGACGATTCCAGGCATGTCAGAGACCTGAGCGATGTCTGGGTACATCAGTGGGTATGGGAAGTTCACGTTCGTGTTACCTGGGTCTACCCAGACTGACACCTTCGGGCCCATCTCGTCGTAAGAGATTTCATCCTTCTCTTGAGACACCTGGTTTAGAAGGCGAGCGACGTACCATCCACGTAGCATCTGACGCCAAACTTCTGGTGAAGCAGGCATTGATTCAGATAGAGTGCGGCCTCGACGCCACTTCATAAAGTTGGTTCGAGAAATTCGCTTTGATGCGGCTGCGCCCCAGGTCTGCGAAATTGGACCCATAACCGAACTCATGACGATGGGTTGGAGTGGGAATGCAGTTTGCGTGAAGATATCGATGTATCGCACGTTTCCTGCAGCACCTGCTCCTTGGAACCATTTGTCGCTACTTCCTTCTACCCAGTACTTGTAGGTAACAAGAATGTCCTTGAGGGGTTCGAACAGAGCGTCACCAATATCAACCGGAATTGCGCTGAACACGACTGACTTCTCGTTAGCAGCTGGGGTGTGAACCTCGGTTACGAGCGCGCCATCTAGTTGTACTAGTGGGTCAGCACTCGAAACGGCAGCCTGGAACTCCTTGACGAATCGGCTTTGACGCTTTGCTTGCTCCTCTTTGTCTGAATCATCATTCAGGTAAGTGGCGATTCTCTGCTCTAGGTATGCGTTGAACGCACGACCAGGAATGTTGAGCCACTTGCTAGCGAATTCCAAGTACTCCATGTGATCGGTTGCGAATGTGAACCTAGCCGGTGACGGTGCAGATTCACGAACCTGGAATGAGCGCTCTTGAGGAATCCAAGGTTGCGTGCTTGAAAGTAGCTTCCAAGTGTGTTCTGCTTTCAGGCTCTTCAATGCCTCGACGCCATAAGTTCCCATTACAACTTCGTCGACAACGACGCGCTTGGCATCAACCTTTGTGTCAGAAACTGTCTGCTTTACTAGGGTGTCAAACTCCTTGGGGTAAGACGCGTAGTCAATTAGCAATCGCTCATTTGGCGCTGGCTTGAAGCGAAGTGGAACAGAAGTAGACGAGAAGTCCGGCCATTCTGGGAATGGATTCTCGCGCTGATCTAGTAGCTTCGGGTCATTGACTCTCGAAATGAGGGTTGCTACGCCGCTTGCCATCTCTTTGAAAAGTGGCTGCAAGAAGTTCTCTACGAAGTCCGAAAGCAGCTCGCTTGCGCTCTGCTTCAAATCGGCTTGACCACGGTAGTGGAAACAGACTTGCGTCTGATAGTAGGCCTGCTCGATCGCTGGGTGCGTCTTTGGAATGGCACTCGAAGCACTCACTGGAGCAAGCGCGCCAGAAACCAAATTCTGAATTTGGCTTGAATCGGCCAAATGGCGGTTCTTCTCTTCTAGAAGTTCAGCGGCGGCTCGCTTGCACTGATCGATTAGTCGCTTGACCAACTCAACGGTGACAGGCATGCCTTGCTCAGAAACGTAGCGGGTTACCAAAGCAGAAATATGTTTTGGCATCGTCTCTACCCAGGTGCGAATTCTGGCATTTCTAAGGGCACGCAAGTTTTCGAGCGAAGAAGGCAACTGAACTTCATAAGCGTTAGTTATCCACTGCACCCAGGTGCTCAAGTCGACACCGGCTGGTTTCACAGCGCCTTCTACCTGGCTCTGAATCGCGTTTTTGAAACTAATTTGAGGTTCAACCATGTCAGACTCCGGTGCCAAAGCATCAAGAACCTGGTTGTTGGCCTCAGTAAGTTCATTTAGCAATGAATCGGTTAGGAATCGACCTTCACTCGAGTCGGCGTAGAACGCTTTCCACTGCTCTTCGGTTTTTTCCTTAAGACCAGGGTCTTGTTCAAGGTGCCTGTAGAGAATGGTGTTCAATGTCTGCTTTGCTAGTCGCTCGCTGGCATAGTCAACGAAGCGCTCCATACCAAGCGAAACACGCGCGAACCCGAGTGACGAGAATGGTGGTGCGTCCATTGCAGCACGCTTGAGCATTGTGTTATCTGGCAAAGGCAACGCCTTGGCCGAGAAGTTTGCCACAGCATAAGCCGACATAGAGTCTTGAACCTTGTCGTCGGTCATCCAAGTGCAAATGCTGGTTGCGATGGCTTTGTAGACGCCCGATTGGCTTCCGAAGTCAACTGAGCCATTTTTGCGACCAACGACGTAGGTGAATGCCGGGCCGATTTTCGACGCTGCAGTTTGCATTGGAAGCAACCCTGCCGATCGATACAGCGACTGGGTTGATTCGCTTGGGCTGGTGTTCCAGTAACCAGACATTGTCTCTGCGATTGCACCAAGGGCATTCGGAGCGATGGAATCCATGTTTCCAACCTGCTCGAATACGTCTGGAGCGTAGAGAACTGCAAAAGTGCGTTCTGCCCAAGGCTGACCTTGAGCGGCAGACTTAACCGCCTCGGTTACATCGATGAACATACCCGCACCAGAACCACCGGCAATCGAGGAGACAATGATTACTGTTGGGTCTTGCTTTCCTGAAACCTGCACACCGAGGTGGCGAGTAAGTGCGGTGAGCTGAGAAGTTGCGTTATTGGTTTGCATTCTGGTCAATGCAGTTGCAGCGCGCGAGTGCACCTGGTCTAGCGCAGCGACTGCGATAGTGCGACCAATAGCGCGGTATGCGCCGGCACCCAGAGCAATTGGAACCGCTACTTCACGGTCACTAGGCAGTGGCTTCTCAATGTCGGTTACAAACTTGCCATCGGCCTTACCCTTTATGGACTGATAGACAGTCGCGTAGTTGACGCCCTGTGGAACAAGCGACAAGTAGTCTTCACGCGGTAGCAGCGGAGCTGGGAATTCAAGACCGTCTTGGCTCTGTGGGCTGTCGACGTGCAGAAACTGCCAGGCCTCTGGGATGCCCTCATCCCAGCCTTCCTGCTGAAGTTTTGCTTTCAGGCCCTGGCGAATCGCACGAAGAGTCTTTCCGCCCGAACCACCGACGCCGACTAGAAGAAACGGTCTTAACATGTTTTTCTCTTTCTCTGGTGCTATTTAGGCGGGTTAACGCCAGGAATTGTTGGAGGCATTGGTACGCCCGGTATTGAAGGGCTTGAGGTGCCAGGAACAGTCGGCGCCGTTGGGCTGGCGATGCCAGGAATCGACGGTGAGCCAGCTGGAGGAACGATTCCTGGGATGTTTGGGCTAGCTACTCCTGGGATGCTCGGTCCATTCGTTGGGGCCGGAGGCACAACGGGAGTGCCGCCGCCAGGCATTGGTGGTAGACCTGAGTCACCTGGCCCAGGCCGCCTGTTCGCCTTAGGTGATTTGGCAGCTTTTTGAGGCTTAAGGTTTTCAGCTGCAATAGCCGAACGAATTTCACCGATACGCCTCTGAAGACCCGGTTTAGACGAAATCTCGTTGATTCGAGACTGGTACTGGGGCAGATTGCCAATACGCGAACCTACGACTAGCAAACCGTTCAGCTGCTCGCCCTCTGGTTTAGCGAATTCTGAATCAGCAATCAGCAACTGCCAGTTGTCTGCGTGGTTAGGCGAGATTTCAGTGGCTTTGCCCGACGTGAAGTGGTTCGGGTTCTTTGACCCGCCGTTGTATACCGAAATCACACGCGAACCTTCGGGAGCTTGGTGCTCGAACCATGTTGCGGCTAGAGGAATGATAGGTAGGCGCGCGACTGCCTTGCCCTTCTGACCAAGATCCAAGCTGCTAGATGCCGGCTGATTTGGCAAGAACTTGAAATCGTTGGCGTCGACCGTGATCGGGTTTCCCTTTTGATCAAGAATCTTCGTGACGGGACCGGTCTGCACTTTCACCGGGTACTCTGCTCTCACCATTTGTTCGATTGGCAGGAACTTAGTCGTGAGCCAGTTAAGTAGGTAGAGCATGCCAAGAGGAAGCAAGAGCCCCAGAACTAGTAGCGCTATGATTACTGCCCACTCGACGAATGGGTCAGACTTAGCTCCGGAATCGAATTCAAATTGCAGATTCTCACTAAGCGTTGCAGCTCCAGAGGTGCTCTCAGAGCCACGAATCGAAACCACGTGAGAATCTGCCTGAATCGGGTTGGTAACCGCAACATCGATAGCAATTTCTTCGCCTCGAGGAATTTCGAAACATAGGCCGCCAACATTCTTGGCGTTGGTCTTAAAACTCCATTCAAACTTGTCATCACGAGGATGCTTTTGAGCGGCAGTTTGGGCATCTGTCGTTCGCATAGCTTGCTCGTCAATGCAGTATTGCGACGAGTCGACAGAGGTAGGACCGTTGACCAGAATGGTGCCTGTAGCTTTGCCGTCAGGGCCTTCAAGCGGCGTCAATTTAATTACCGAATTCTGCACAGTGGCGATGTCGCTTTTGGCAACCACATCAACTTCAAACTTTGAAGTCACCGGGTCAAACTTTCCACCGAGCTCGAGGGTCAGCCAAAGTGTTGCAGTTTCATCCCCAGCAAGAGGCGTGTAGCCTTCCACCTTGAACGTGCCGCTAGCATCTAGATCGATGTCCAGACCATCAACCTTTACTAAGTCGCCGTTTGCGTCACTGGTAGAAAGAGTTAGGTTGTGTGCTTCAAATACGTCGAGATCGACGGCGAGGTCATCAAACTCTTTAGTTCGTACTACCTGGCCAGTCAGTGTGTTCGGGCGTTCACTCACAACTTGGCTGGTTCGATCACGGTCTAGAACCATGGTTAGCCCAGAGAAAAGGTAAAGTGCAGACTCACCCTTTGGTGCGTCAAACTTCCACTGACCCAGAAGAGCAGGATCATCGCCAACACGGTAGTCGAGTTGATATACGCCCGCGGATTTTGTGACCTTTAGGTTTTTACCGGTTTTGCCGCCGGCCTTTGCGTTTACGTCAGAGCCATCTGGTCCAACCAAGTTCCACTTGCTGGAAGTCGTTAGAACTCGGAATGAAGCTGTACCTTCGGGAACATCGAATTTGCCATCGACAATTTGGTTGCCCGTGCCTCCGGCCAAAACGGCTTGCATCTTCAGGAACTGGAAAGCAAGGCTGACCGGGTCTTGAGCTCGAAGGAAAGCGCCATTAGGTTGACCAGCAGGAGCGAAACCAACTTCGTCAACGGGTGCACACTCTAGAAAGCCCCCCGGAGGCAATCCTTGCTCAGAGGCAACGGCGCTTTTTTCAATCTCGCCAGAGCCTTCAACTAGAGGCACCATGTAACTCATCAAATAGTGCTCTACTTCAAGGCGCTCCTCACCGGTGAAGTCAGAACTGCCCTCGTCGTAGTCGGCTTGGAATCGCTCGAGGCTACTCTTGTCGTTTTGGTACAGAACACCAAAGATCGAGATTTGCTGTTTGCGAATCTCATTGAAGATGCCGTACTTACCCTTTTTGTTCTTCAGATTGGTTGAAGAAATATCAGGGTGGCACAGGCGCTTTAGCGAATCTAGGGTGTCATTTAGGTCGCCGGTTGGATTGATGCCACCATCGGTGAGCCAAACCAGCATCTTGCAATTCGACTTTGCACGATCCGAGAGCGAATCGCTTGCAAATTTGAGGCCTTCTTCCCAGTCTGTGTAGCCTCTCACGTTGTCGTTGTTTACCTTGCGGGTAACAACATCAACGGCCTTATCAAACGATGAAGGGCTTTTTAGTTCCATCCAGCCTTGAATTGGCTTAACTGAGTCAGAAAAGAGTGCGGCGGCAAAACTAACTTTCACGCCTTGATCGGCGAAGTTACGGAGCTGACTGACGGAATTTTCGAGTACCGTTTTTCGAACTTCTTTTTCGTCTGTGTAAGACAACGAACCCGAGGAGTCCACGAGGTAGAAAACGTCTAGTGATTGAGACTTACCTGAAGTTAGACAGGTAGACAAATCTTTGAATGCCTGTTGCCCAACTTCAGAGATTTGAACACCAGGCGATTTTGCAGCGGAGACGGGAGATGCGGAGAGGCCAAGAACTACAAGGCTTGCAACGAAAAGCGAAGCAAGTAGTTTGACAATACGATTCTTAGGCACCGCAGAAAACCCCCGACTGCACGAAACCTTGGCCACAGACAGTGCCAATTTCAAGAATGTGGAAAACCGCGACGGCGAAGCCAAGAGCCACGATGATTCGAATGATTCTCGAATAAGAAGGCTTCGGCTCGAACCACGGGTCTTTTCGCCCCTGTCGCTGAGCAATTGCATCCCAACCCAAAACTAATGCGGAGAAAATAGGCGTCAGTGCATAGCCGAGAAAATGCCAACCCAAGCCTCCGCCGAGTTGGTAACGCAACAAATAAAGAGCAATACTCACGACGAGTAGAACGCCGGCCACAACTAGTGGAAAAATCGACGCTTTCTTTGGCTCACCCTGAATCATCATGGGTGGAGGTACGACGGGACCTTTAGATGAGGGCAAGCCCACGCCAGGCGGGCGCGGAACAACTGGTGGGTT
>JACCDL010073556.1_pt1 | contig 15549 bp, 10 predicted proteins | sample 7441931 | NCBI WGS metagenome assembly JACCDL01 (sample SAMN15323437, study PRJNA562643) | freshwater metagenome | isolation source: river surface water | place: USA:Blue River Watershed | collected 2017-08-16 | reverse complement strand
TAAAGTCGCTAAACATGCCAAAGGATATTTTCATCCATTTGCATGGAGCCTCTTTTGCCATTGGTGAAGCATTGGTGAAAAATGAAAACACCAAAGCAGTCGGATTTACTGGTTCATACAGTGGAGGCATGGCCTTGTTCAAATGGGCCAATCAACGAAAAGAACCCATTCCGGTTTTTGCAGAAATGGGAAGTGTCAACCCTGTTTATTTATTCAGTGAAGAATTATCGAATAATCCAAGTGGATATGGCAATATGTTAGCTGATTCCATCACCCTTGGTGTTGGTCAGTTTTGCACCAATCCAGGAATAATTGTTGGATTGGATTCGCCATCACTCGATCAATTTATCGACACTTTATCTGAAAAAATATCTTCAAACGTTACCGCTAAAATGTTGCATACCGGTATCGCACAATCGTATGCTCAGAAAGCTAAACGTGCTATTTCACAAAAAGGAGTAAAGGTCATTTCTTCAGCTGATAACATGCCTGCTGCCGATAAAAGTGCAGCAGCAGTAGTATCAGTGACTGCTTCCAATTTCTTAGCTAACCCAATTCTACATGAAGAGGTATTCGGACCTTTTTCAGTTGTTGTGATCTGTAATGATTACGCTGAAATGAAGCGAGTAGCAGAAGTAATGGAAGGACAACTGACTTCTACCATCATTGCAACACCAAATGATGTACAAGCAAATCAAGATATTATTGATGTTGTTTCAAGCAAATGCGGAAGAATGATCATGAATGGTGTCCCAACTGGTGTTGAAGTTTGTTTGGCCATGCAACATGGTGGTCCTTTCCCTGCATCTACAGATTCAAGGTTCACTTCAGTAGGTGCAGATGCAATCAAGCGTTTCGCAAGGCCCATATCATTTCAAAATTTTCCAGATCAATTGTTGCCCGAGGAACTAAAATCTGAAAATCCTTTATTGATCAACAGAATAGTTGAATAATGAAAAATATATTTATCGTCTTCTTGCTTTTTGCATTTCAATTCTCAGTAGCACAACAAGCTCCAGAACCCTCTCATCCTGTTTTGAAACAGGCGTTGAAAAGAATTGCTGACTTCAATAACGAGGAAAGAAGAATTGATTCAATGAGTGGGTTTCCACTCGGACTGCATGGTGCAGCAGAAGCAAAGAGACGCTATGATTTTTTCATTGTTCTCGACAAAGAAATAAGAAGTATAAGCAAGTCGGAATTATCTTTTGAAGATGAAATCAACGCTGAATTACTCTTATACAGTTTTGAAGATGATATCTCTGATTACAGGTTCAAGGCTTATTTAAATCCTATTCTTTCTGAAGGAGGTTTCCATACCAATATTACCGGGATGTCCAATACCCTCATCAGAAGTCAAAAAGATGTGGAGGCTTATTTGGCAAGGTTGAATGATATTCCCCGATACATGGAAGAACATTTTGCCTTGATGCGCGAAGGTTTGAAAATTGGAATAGCTCAACCATATGATGTAGTAAAAAGCTTCAACAATACTTACGAGATTCACATAGTTGGTCAGCCTGAACAATCTGTTTTTTGGAAACCATTTGCAAAAAAGCCAGCCAATATTTCAGATGCAGATTGGCAAACTATTACAACAAAGGCCAAGGATGTAGTTATGAATAAAGCTGTAGCAGGTTATAAGTCTGTAAAACAGTTTTTTGAAAAAGAATACCTGCCTAAAGCACCAGTCAAACCAGGTGTTTTGTATTTCCCAGATGGCCTAACATTTTACCAGGACAGGGTATCACATTTTACAACTACTGATTTAGGCTATGATTCAATTTTTAATATTGGGTTGAAGGAAGTTGCACGCATAAAGGCTGCAATGTATAAAGTGAAAGAGGAAGTTGGTTTTAAAGGGGATATGAAATCATTTATCGAAATGCTCAGGACTGATCCAAAGTTCTATCCTAAAACAGGTGAAGATTTATTAAAGGAGGCTTCATTTATAGCCAAGAAAATTGATGGGAAGTTGCCTATGTTGTTTGGTAGGTTACCTCGACAACCATATGGTGTGGAACCAGTACCAGAGGCAATAGCGCCAACCTATACCGCTGGAAGATATTCTGGTGCGCCAATAAAAAGTACGCGCGCTGGTAATTATTGGGTTAACCTTTATAATCTTCCTTCACGAACTTTGTATACGCTTGAAGCACTAACCCTTCATGAAGCAGTGCCAGGGCATCACCTTCAAATGGCATTAACACAAGAGTTGGAAAACCTGCCAACCTTCAGAAGAAATCTTTATGTGAATGCTTTTGGTGAAGGGTGGGGACTATACGCTGAATCTTTAGGTTATGAAATAGGATTGTACAAAGATCCTTACAGTAGATTCGGACAACTGACGTACGACATGTGGAGAGCTTGTCGTTTGGTTATTGATGTTGGTGTGCACGCTAAAGGTTGGTCGCGACAACAATCTGTAGATTATCTGGCAGAAAACACTGCATTGTCCATGCATGAAGTGAATACCGAGATCAATAGATACATTGCTTGGCCGGGACAAGCATTGGCATATAAAATGGGTGAACTCAAAATTAAAGAGTTACGCAAACGTGCTGAGTCTGCGCTAGGCGACAAGTTTGATGTGCGAAAGTTTCACGATACGCTCCTCTCAGAAGGCACACTTACTTTACGCTTGATGGACAAGTTAATCGACAGGTACATCGCAGCCAACAAATAAGCAAATACAATATGTGGGATATACTGGAACAGTTTTTCTGCACCAAACCATCCATTGGTATTGATGATTAAGTAAACACCAATCACTAATTTTATTCCCTCCCAAACATAAGCGATAGGATTGCCATCCATCAATTCTGTCATTGCGTAGATGTAAGCAAAGATGAAAAGTCCGTATAGGAAAATACCCGGACTACCTATCGACGCAAGATTACCAAAGAGATAGGAAATGAATGATAATAGTATAAAGAGTTGTATGAAAGACCAAGTTTGTAAAGCTTTACTGCTTTCCGGATTGTATTTTTTGAAATCATACACATCTTCAATTTTATAAACAGGGTATTTTTCAGCAACATCAGCTGGTCTCCATCCTGTTGGCATAAACCAAATTCGCAATTTATCATTCCAATTCTTTGTCCTCCATGCATCACTGATTAACAAAAACATGTGTTGGAAGTTAATTTTGACAGGGTTCCAAGTAGCTACAGGCCTAGTAATACCATACACTGGGGGAATATGATCTTGCTCCTCTTGGAAGGTGCCAAACATTTTATCCCATATGATAAATACCTGTGAATAGTTTTTGTCAATGTATTCAGGATTGATTGCATGATGCACTCTATGATGGGAAGGTGTAACTATTATTTTTTCCAAGAACCCCATTTTCCCAATCAACTGCGTATGGTACCAGAATTGAATAAACAGATGCAATGGTGCAACAATGGCAATCACATTTCCAGGAACACCTAATAGCGCAGCTGGAAGAAGAAAGAAAGTGAATATTCTGAAAAATACAGAGATGGATTGACGTAAGGCACATGCAAGATTGAACTCCTCACTGCTGTGGTGAATGATGTGTGCATTCCAAAATACATTGGTTGTGTGTTGAATACGATGTATGCAATAACCTGAAAAATCAAGGGCAAGAAAAGCAATGATGTATACCCAAATATTTTCCTGTATATGAATCAATGCTAGATTTTCATACATCCAGCCATAGCTGATGATGGCAACGCTCAAACCCAATACATCCTTGGTAACATTTGTTACTCCTGATGATAAGGATGAAATCATATCCATTATTCGGACAGTATCCTTTCCTGTCTTCCAGCCATACCATTTTTCAAACAAAACAAGCATTAAAAAAATCGGCATGGCAATCAACAAAATCTTTCCATATGTCTCCATATCCAACTGATTTGTAAGCCTAATTTCGTTCATTTTATTTAATTTGTAACATCATGACTACAAATCCACTTTCTCTTCCACTGACAGCTGTTAAACATAATTGTACTGGACATGTTTTTGAGTGCGTTGACGCGCATACTTGTGGTAATCCTGTCCGCCTAGTAGTTGCAGGTGGTCCTGCATTGGAAGGGAATAATATGAGCGAAAAAAGACAGCATTTTTTGCGTGAGTATGATTGGATTCGAAAAGGACTCATGTTTGAGCCGCGTGGGCATGACATGATGAGTGGAAGTATTCTTTATCCACCGCATGATCCTGAAAATGATTTTGCAGTTCTGTTTATTGAAACAAGTGGTTGTTTACCCATGTGTGGTCATGGTACCATTGGCACAATTACAGCTGCAATAGAATCAGGTTTGGTAAAACCTAAAGTGGAAGGAAAGATTAGGATGGAGGCCCCAGCAGGTTTGGTCGAAATTGATTATACCAGTAATAATGGAAAGGTCACTTCTGTAAAACTTAAAAACGTAGCAGGCTACCTTGATCAAGAAAATCTTGAAGTAGAATGTCCGGGTTTAGGCATCATCACAGTCGATGTAGCCTATGGCGGCAACTTCTATGCAATTGTTGATGTGCAAGAAAATTTCAAAGGACTTGAATTCTTTTCTGCTGATCAATTGATCAGCATGGCAAGACAGTTGCGTAAAAACATCAATGCTAAATACAGTTTTGTTCACCCTGAGAACCCAACCATTCATTCCTGCTCGCATATACTTTGGTGTGGTGCTGTAATCGACCCAACCTCAACAGCACGTAATGCTGTTTTTTATGGTGATAAGGCAATTGATCGTTCTCCATGTGGTACAGGGACAAGTGCAAGAATGGCGCAATGGTATACCAGAGGAAAATTAAAAAAGGGAGATACTTTCATTCATGAAAGTATCATAGGCAGTAAGTTTATTGGAAGGATTGAAGAGGAGACAACTGTTGCTGGCAAGCCCGCGATGCGTCCATCAATTGAAGGTTGGGCAAAAATATACGGACATAATATCATTTCTATTGACCCATCTGATGATCCATATGCACATGGATTTCAGGTGATCTAAATCAACTTCATGCGAATTCTATTTCTCTTTCTTTTCCTACAAATAACTCAGGTGCTTGTAGCACAAGAAAAGTCGACCAGTAATGCTTGGTTAAACAACAATGATTACCTGTGGTACAACAAGCCAGCTTCCTATTTTGAAGATGCCCTTCCTATCGGAAATGGGAGAATAGGTGGCATGGTCTATGGTGGAGTGCAACAAGAAAGAATTTCACTAAATGAATCAACGCTTTGGGCTGGTTATCCAACCGATCCAAATATGAACCCAGCTGCAAAAAATTATTTACCCTTGATTCGTGAAGCATTGTTTGCAGGTGATTATAAAAAGGCTGATAGTTTGACAAGATTTATTCAAGGCAAATTTTCTGCATCCTACGCACCGCTTGGTAATCTCTTTATTGATTTTGGCATAAAAGATGCAACGCAGTACAATCGTCATCTTGATCTTAACACCGGAGTTCATCTTGTAAGTTTTCAATCAGGCGGTACTACTTATAGCAGAGAAATATTTGTCTCTCATCCAGACAATGTCATGATGATTAAATTAAAGGCATCTGGAAAAAACAAATTGAACCTTAAGGTTTCATTTAGTTCTTTACTTAGAAACAAGGTTGAGGCAGAATTGGGCGCTTTTCTTCCTTTTAAAAATCGACTTTCAATACGCGGAATAGCACCATCGTTAGCAGAACCAAGCTACAGAGGCGATATGAAAAATGCTGTACAGTATGACTCTTCATTATCCATGCGATTTGCTGTAGATGCAGGTGTTTTCAAAACAGATGGTCGTGTGCAAACATCTTCAGATACGCTGAGTATCACAAGTGCTACTGAAGTTATTTTATATGTCACCATGGCTACTAGTTTTAATGGATTTGATAAGAATCCTGCAACACATGGAAAGGATGAAATGCAATTAGTGGCCCAACAAGTGAAACAACTTGTAGGAAAAAAATATGATGTAATTAAAGCAAAACATGAACAAGATTTTTCTTCATTCTATAATCGTTTAAAAATAGATCTCGGTCAAAAGGAGAGAAGAGGAATTGCTACCGACGAAAGATTAAAACAGTTTGCAAAAGGAACAGTTGATAATGATCTCGTTGCTCTTTATTTTCAATATGGACGTTACTTAATGATCAGCGCCTCAAGAACGCCAGAAGTGCCAATGAATTTGCAGGGTATTTGGAATGAGCAGGTGCGTCCACCTTGGAGCAGTAACTATACCATCAACATCAATACAGAGATGAATTACTGGCCGGTAGAGACGGCCAATTTATCAGAGCTGCATACACCTTTGTTTGGGTTTATAAAAAACCTAAGCAAAACAGGTGCGGTGACTGCCAAGTCGTTTTATGGAACTGAAGGATGGGTGGCACATCACAATTCTGATATATGGGCCATGAGTAACCCTGTTGGAGATTTTGGTAAAGGTGATCCTGTATGGGCCAACTGGACAATGGGTGGTACATGGCTTTCAACACATCTATGGGAGCATTTTCAGTTTTCAAGAGATACAATGTTCTTAAAAAACACGGCTTATCCTATTTTAAAAGATGCTGCTAAATTTTGTCTACAGTTTTTAGTTAAGGATGCAAATGGCAAATGGGTAACTGCACCTTCTACCTCACCTGAAAATGTGTTCATCACTGATAAGGGATTGAAAGGTGCTGTCTTGTTCGGCAGTACTGCTGATCTTGCCATGATAAGAGAGTTATTTTCTAATGTGATTGATGCAGCAGCTGTTCTTCATCAGGATGAACAATTTGTGAATCAAGTCAAACTTGTTTTAAATGAAATGCATCCATATACCATTGGTAAAAAAGGAAATTTGCAAGAATGGTATTACGATTGGGAAGATGAAGATCCTAAGCACCGTCACGTTTCTCATCTGTTTGGTTTGTATCCAGGCACTTCAATTACAATGAAAAAAACACCTGCTCTTGCTGATGCAGTAAAACAATCTTTGTTGTATAGAACCAATAACGGCACTGGCTGGTCGATTGCTTGGAAAATTAATTTATGGGCAAGATTACAAAATGCGGAAAGAGCTTACGATGCGTTGAGAACTATTCTTGCATATTATCCTGCTGATAAAAATGAAGTGAAAATGGCTGGGGGAGGTACTTATCCGAATTTGATGGATGCGCATCCGCCCTTTCAAATTGACGGAAATTTTGGCGCAACAGCAGGTATCATAGAAATGCTTGTGCAAAGTCATGATGGCGAAATACTATTGTTACCAGCACTTCCAGATCAATGGAAATCAGGGAGTATAAAAGGAGTTAAAGCAAGAGGAGGCTACCTGTTAGATATAGAATGGAAAGAAGGTAAATTGAACAAGGTAAAAATTGTTCCTACAAAGGGAGGTAAAACCATGTTGGTTTACAAGGACAAAACTTGGGAAATCAATACGGATAAAGAACTTGTGATCACCTTGTAGTCTTCATTTCATTGCAAGAAGCTAATTTGTCTTATTTTCAAGCATTAAATAAAAAGCATGAGTAAAGTTATTGTTGCTGGTGGAGGTGTGATTGGATTATGTGCAGCTTATTACTTGAAGAAGTCGGGTCATGATGTTGTTGTGATTGATCAAGGTAATTTAAAGCAGGGAACCTCTTTTGGAAACGCAGGATACATTTGCCCTAGTCATTTTATTCCTTTGGCTTCGCCTGGAATTGTTGCAAAGGGACTTCAATGGATGTTGAGTTCAACTTCACCTTTTTACATCAAGCCAAGGTTAGATATGGATCTCATAAAGTGGGGATTGACTTTTTGGAAGCGTTCGGGAAAATCAACCATGGAAAAAAATGCCCCACATCTCAATAATATCTTGCAATTGAGTAGAACGCTGACTGCTGAAATGAGAGATGAATTAGGGAATAGTTTTCATATGGTGGAGAAGGGTTGTTTGATGTTGTATAAGTCGGCCGTAACTGAAAAGCATGAAATTGAAATGGCCGAAGATGCTGCAGCATTTAATATTCAAACAAGAATTTTATCAGCAAAAGAAGTACAAGAGCTAGAACCTGATGTAGAGGTTAATGTAAAAGGTGGTGTACTCTATCCATTAGATGCGCATTTACATCCAGCTGAATTGATGTCTACTTTACGCGAGCAATTAGAAAAACAAGGAGTTGTCTTTCAACTAGAGACTAATATACTTGGATTTGAAAAAAGTGGAAAAAAAGTAACTAAGGTGCTTACCGACAAAGGAGATTTAACTGGTGATGAAGTTGTAATTGCGACAGGTTCCTGGTTGTCTGATATACTCAAAGACTTAGAAATTGATATTTTATTGCAAGCGGGAAAGGGGTATAGTATGACGTTTGAAAATATTCCTAAGAATTTACATTATCCATCTATTTTAGTTGATGATCGTGTGGCGATGACACCTATGGGTGCAGATTTAAGAATGGGTGGTACGATGGAAATTAGTGGTATAGGTTCAAAAATGCTCATCAAAAGAGTGCAGTCGATATACAAAGCAGCCAAAAATTATTTTCCTGATTTGCAGGTCAGCTTTCCCTCGCCTGATAAGGTTTGGCATGGGTTTCGTCCGTTGAGTCCGGATGGATTGCCATATATAGGAAGACATTCCAAATACGACAACCTTGTCATTGCGGGTGGTCATGGTATGCTCGGTATTTCTTTGGCTGCAGGTTCAGGCAAGTTAATTGACGAAATTATTAGTGGACATAAATTATCAATGGACATTTCAGCGTTTGATGTAGAGCGCTAAAAATTAAATACCCATTTATCATGAAGAATGTATTTGTAACCTTATGCTTATTTTGTGCCGTTAGTGTAACGAAAGCACAAAGCTTGAATTTATTGTGGTCAACCGATTCATCGATGCGAGTACCTGAATCTGTATTCCATGATGAAAAAACAGGAAAAATTTATGTTTCAAATATCGAAGGTAAAGGTGCTTGGGATAAAGATGGAAGAGGGTCAATCTCTATCATTACAGCTTCAGGAAAGATATTGAGTCCCTATTGGGTTACAGGTTTGCATGCTCCAAAGGGAATGGCCATGTTCCAAGATTTTTTAATTGTAGCTGATGTTGATTCAGTTGTAATCATTGAACCTACTAGGGCACAGATTGCCAAGAAGATTTACATTGAAGGTGCACAGGCCTTAAACGACTTGACTGTAGATAAACGCGGAAATATTTATGTGTCTGATTCAAAAACTAAGAAGATACATGTCATTGATGGACTGAAGCTTGATGTTTCATTGTATGTAGATGGTCTGAAAGGTCCGAATGGTGTATTATTTGTTGATCGCACTCTTTATTATGTTGATGCAGGTGGGTTTTATAAAGTAGCTAAAGACAAACAGAAAGTTCTAATTGTTGATGGACTAGAAGGTGGTACAGATGGAATAGAACAAATTGATGAAGAAAACTTTTTAATTTCTTGCTGGTCAGGAACCATCTATCATGTTAACTTGAAAGGCGAGAAAAAGTTGTTGCTTGATACTAGAGGCAGTCAAATCAATGCAGCAGATATTGGTTACGACAAGAAAAAGAAAATCGTTTATGTCCCCACTTTTTACAAGAATACTGTGATGGCCTATCAGTTTGCACAGTAATACAGACTAATTAGTATTTAATTGTACAATAAATAACGGGCGGCAGAGAATCTGCCGCCCGTATCATTTTTAAACGTAGAAAACATAATCTTTAGCGCATCGCTTTCTGATTATTTCATTTTGCTTTCTAGATAAGTTATCATTTCTGTGTTGTTCACCGACTTCAACTTGTTCATGATCCCTTGAAGAATAAATCCATTGATATATGGATTTACTTGTTCTTTTAGGCTTCCAGGAATATCATTTCTGAATTGGATGATTAAATCGATTGATGTTTTAATTCGGTCATTGTTTTTCATGCTACCAGCCATATCTGCAATTTGTTGCATCAACATGAACTTTTCATTTGAGAGCCCAAGCGCAGCAAACTTAGAAGTCAGCTTATTAAAAATCTCTTCATTGCCTGAAGCGATTAATATTTTATTTACTGCCACCTCTAAATCACCTTTGGTTGTTGTAGCTGATTGTTTTGTTGCTTCATTTAAAGCAGCAATTGAATCTACTTTGCTAAGCGCACTAAGTGCTGCGCCGGAAACTGAATATGAAGAATCATTTACCAATGATTGGTATAGGCTACCATATTCTTTCTTATTGGTATTGCCAAGTGCTGTGAGCATTGTTGCTTTAACTGGACGATTCTTTTCTGTTGAAACCAAAGAAGCAATCTTTTTTTCAAATACTTCGCGTTGATTTTCTTTTTTCAAATCGATTTTTGAAATTGCAAGTCCTCTAATTCCATAATAGGAATCGGAAACGGCATCAAGTAACAATGCTTTTGCTTTTGGGTCATCTATTTTTCTACCACAAAAATCGACAGCTTCTCTTCTGTCCATATAGTTTCCTGCATGGTAGTATTGGTGGATATAATTGTCTAAGTTTTTGTTTTCTGTTTTTTCAGCTAGCAAAACTTTGTCACCATCAAAATTGATCAAATCTGGTTTTGTTTCACTTGCAAAATAGAATGTGTCGATTGCGTTTTCAACCCAAACCATATTCCTTGACTTATTTTTCCCCTGGTAGATATCTATATAAGTTGGAATCCTAAATAGTTTGCCAGTATTTTGGGTTTGCTTTACAACAACCATTGCTAGTTTTTTATCTTGTTGGTAGCTGTAATTGATATTTAGTTTAGGGTGCCCGTTTCCAAAATACCATTGATTGAAATACCAGTTGAGGTCTTTTCCACTTACTTCTTCAAATGCTAATCTCAGGTGATGTGCTTCTGCTGATTTGAATTTATTGGTTGACAAGTATAAATTCAAGCCTTTGAAAAAAGCACTGTCACCAAGATAATTTCTGAGCATGTGTAAAATTCTTCCACCTTTTGAATAGCTAACGGCATCAAACATATCTTCTCTATCGGAATAGTAGAAACGAACCAGGTCTTTTTTTGCGTTATCACCTTGTAGATAAGCCCTCATGCCTGAATAATTTTCAGCATCACCTGCATCCTTTCCATATTTGTATTCAAACCAAAGTGTTTGACTATAATCTGCAAAAGACTCATTTAAAGTAAGGTTGCTCCAGCTTTCTGCAGTTACATAGTCGCCAAACCATTGGTGAAAGAGTTCGTGTGCAATTGTTCCTTCCCATCTGTTTTCGTCAGTCAGTTCTCTTGCATCTTGTTGAGCAGATTCCTGGTGCAGGGTAGCAGTAGTATTTTCCATCGCTCCTGAAACATAATCCCTTGCGGCCATCTGACTATATTTTATCCATGGATAATCAATACCTGTAATCTTTGAAAAATAGGTCATCATTTCTGGTGTATTGCCAAAGATTTTTTTAGCGACTGGACCATATTCGGGTTCAACATAATAATTCACCTCTTTTCCTCTCCAACTATCTTTAACCACTGCAAAATCTCCTACGCCCATGAAAAATAAATAAGGTGAGTGGGGGAGATCCATTTTCCAATAGTCGGTTCTGGTTCCATCTGCATTTGATTTCTGACTGATTAATTTACCATTGCTCAATGACACATATTTAGCTGGTACAGTCATGTACAATTCCTGTGTTGTTTTTTGTTGTGTTTGGTCGATAGTAGGAAACCATACAGAGTTTGATTCTGTTTCACCTTGTGTCCATATTTGGATAGGTTTGGTTTTATCTTCTCCCTTAGGGTTTATGAAGTAAAGTCCCTTTGCACCTAACATAGGATCTCTTCCAGATGCCTTTTCATATTCATCTGGTTTGGCTGTATATTCAACATACACAGTATATTTTTCCCCCTTTTTGTAGGTCTTGTCCAGTTGTATTTTAAGTTGTTCGTTGTTGTAGGTGTATTGTAGAGGTTTTATACTATTGTTGACAGAAACACCTATTGTTTTTATCTCCATTCCTTTGGCGTCTAAAGTCAGCTCAGCAGTTGGAGAAAAATGTGGGGTAAGCGTAACCCAGGCTTTTCCATACAAGTGTGACTTTTGGTAATCAAATTTTACATCTAGCTTGGTGTGTACTAGATTATTGATTCTTTCAGGAGTGTAGCGAGGTGTTTTTTTCCAGCTGGTATCTTTTACTGTTTCTACTTGAGCCTGGCCAATTACACTTATGGTAATAGCCATGATCATAAATATGAGTTTTTTCATGATTAGAAATTTGGCCACAAAGATATAATTACGCAGTTCTTGTTTTTTTTTAATTGGATGAGCGGCAAAAACATCAGGCTTGTGTAAATTCTTTTGGTAATTTTGAGGTATGCGCTTGTGTAAATTGAAGTCCATCCTATTGTTTATTGTGTTCCAATTTGGGATATATTCATTTCTACATGCACAGCATTATATTTTCATTGAAGCGGAAGGTCAGCAACCCTTTTACTTGAAGAGAGGAGGGGAGACATTTTCATCCACTGGTTCAGGTTTTATCATTCTATCGAAGATTAACCAGAAAGAAATAGATTTTATTATTGGGTTTCCAAATAAGTTATATCCTGAGGTAGCTTTTAAGATTGCTGCGATTCAACAGGATCGTGGATTTGCATTAAAGAAAATTCAAGGCAAAGATTGGGCGTTGGAAGACAGACAAACATTGGGGCTTATCAAAGGCGGTCCAGTTGATGAAAAAGCCGTAAGCCAATCATCTGCTGTATCAACAGCTGGTTTTGCAGATTTATTGGCAGAAGCTACTGGTGATAAATCCTTATTAGAGAAATCAACACTGATTACGCTTCCAGCTGATAAGCCAGTAGTGTCCAACAATAAGCCTAAACCAAATTCAACTGTATCGAAAACTCCTACTGCAACAAAACAACCAAGTAAATCAACTTCTCTTGGGATTGTTCGTTCATATATACAATCAGAAGATAGTTCTCTTTTGCGAATAGCTTATTTTGAAAAGGGCGCAAAGAACAATTGGGATACTATTATTGTGGAAATTGAAAAAATAACAAAAACACCATTGGTAAGTAAGGCTCTAGTGCAAGATAAATTGCCAAATTCGCCCACTACAATATCGCCAATAGTTAAGGAGGTTGCATTGGATTCACCTAAGCAAACCATGGCTATAGAAATTGCCGTGGGTTGTTCAAATCCAATTGCGCTTCCAAGAGATGTGAAAGAGTTGCAACGAAAAATGAATAAAGCATCATCCTTTGAGGTGCAATTAGAGCTGGCTACTAAAGCATTTAATGAAAAATGTTTCACAACTAAGCAAGTCAAAGAGTTAGGCTCTTTATTTTGGGAAGAGCAAAATAAGCTTACATTTTACAGCCGACTTAGAAAATTTGTGGGAGACCCATCGCTATATGGCGAATTAGAACAAAGTTTTTTACAGGAGGGAAGTAAAAAAGCATTCAGGGAAATGCTTAAACAACAACAGCTTTAAACAAGGTCCTTTATGCAAACCTATTTTCTGGCTTTGGGATACAAAGGAGCGAAGTATGCAGGTTTTCAAATACAAGAAAATGCACAAACCATACAAGGAGAGATTGAGAAAGCTGCAGCTATCTATTTGAGGAATCCTTTATCATTGACCGGTTCATCTAGGACAGATGCGGGGGTTCATGCGCATCTCAATTATTTCCACTTTCAATCTGAAAAGGAATTGGGTGATGAATTCATCTACCATGTAAATGCAATCCTACCTTCAGACATTGTCCTAAAAGGCGTATATAAAGTGCCGGATGGCAGTCACGCTAGATTTGATGCCATCGCCCGAAAATATACCTATCATTTGTATGGCACCAAAGATCCATTTCAAGAGGATAGGGCATGGTTCTACCCTTATCCTATGGACGAAGCCATGTTGAATGAAGCAGCAGCAAGTTTATTGGGCGAGCATGATTTCACCAGCTTTGCCAAAACACGTACCCAAGTATATACCCATTTGTGTAGTATTGAAACATGTAATTGGGAGCGAACGCCAATGGGATGGAAGTTGACTATTCAAGGTAATCGCTTCTTGAGAGGAATGGTTAGGGCATTGGTGGCAACAATGGTTAAAGTGGGTAGGGGTAAAATGACATTAACTGACTTTATTGCTATAAGAACAGCAATGAACAGTAAGCATGCCGACTTTTCTGCGCCTGCGCATGGTTTACATTTAGAAAGTGTAATCTATCCTGATCGTATTGCGCAATTTCTTGTTTAATTTTTCTTTCGCTTGAAACCCTTTGCCAGTAAGGGTTTCAGGAAATCGCAGAAAAAAGGATGAATTTATTTTGAATGAATGAAAAAAGCGTCCTATATTTGCACCCCGCAACACAAAAAGCGGAGTTCTTAAAAACGATTTATCAGGATATTTTTCAAGTCTTTTTTGAAAAATTATTTTGTCAAATAAAATTAACCAGTTAACTTTGCACTCCCATTCAAAAAATGGGCAGCGCAAAACGCTGAAAGATCTTTGAAAGTTTGGAAAGCAGTAACACTCAAATGATTGGTGAATAACCAGTCAGAGGTAAGGTAAGACGCAAATTTTACAAATTAAATTGAGCAATCAATTTCTACATTATTTACAATGGAGAGTTTGATCCTGGCTCAGGATGAACGCTAGCGGCAGGCTTAATACATGCAAGTCGTGGGGCAGCAGGTCTGTAGCAATACAGATGCTGGCGACCGGCAAACGGGTGCGTAACACGTACGCAATCTACCCATTACAGGGGAATAGCCCAGGGAAACTTGGATTAATACCCCATATTATATAGGACTGGCATCAGTCTTATATCAAAGCTTCGGCGGTAATGGATGGGCGTGCGGTTGATTAGATAGTTGGCGGGGTAACGGCCCACCAAGTCTACGATCAATAGCTGATGTGAGAGCATGATCAGCCACACGGGCACTGAGACACGGGCCCGACTCCTACGGGAGGCAGCAGTAAGGAATATTGGGCAATGGACGCAAGTCTGACCCAGCCATGCCGCGTGAAGGATGAAGGTCCTCTGGATTGTAAACTTCTTTTATCTGGGGCGAAAACCACCCTTTCTAGGGTATTTGACAGTACCAGATGAATAAGCACCGGCTAACTCCGTGCCAGCAGCCGCGGTAATACGGAGGGTGCAAGCGTTATCCGGATTTACTGGGTTTAAAGGGTGCGTAGGCGGGCAGGTAAGTCAGTGGTGAAATCCCCGAGCTTAACTCGGGAACTGCCGTTGATACTATCTGTCTTGAATATAGTGGAGGTAAGCGGAATATGTCATGTAGCGGTGAAATGCTTAGATATGACATAGAACACCAATTGCGAAGGCAGCTTGCTACACGATTATTGACGCTGAGGCACGAAAGCGTGGGGATCAAACAGGATTAGATACCCTGGTAGTCCACGCCCTAAACGATGATTACTCGACATCAGCGATACACTGTTGGTGTCTAAGCTAACGCATTAAGTAATCCACCTGGGAAGTACGATCGCAAGATTGAAACTCAAAGGAATTGGCGGGGGTCCGCACAAGCGGTGGAGCATGTGGTTTAATTCGATGATACGCGAGGAACCTTACCAGGGCTAGAATGTCAGGTGACCGTCGGTGAAAGCCGATTTTATAGCAATAT
>JACCDL010236854.1_pt1 | contig 15554 bp, 13 predicted proteins | sample 7441931 | NCBI WGS metagenome assembly JACCDL01 (sample SAMN15323437, study PRJNA562643) | freshwater metagenome | isolation source: river surface water | place: USA:Blue River Watershed | collected 2017-08-16 | reverse complement strand
CCATCTAAAGTGGGTGCAATTGAGGTATTGGAAGATGAATTTGAGAAAATAACGCAACAATTTAGCAAGTTAAACAAGTAAACTAATTTCGGTCCCGCTTTTGGCGGGACCTTTTTTTACCATCAAACCCTTTAAAGTAAAAAGATGAAAAGTCCCTTTAGTAGATTTTTATACATCGGATTTCTTCTTGTAGGCTTATTCCAAATCTTTTTCACCAAAGATTATATGCAAGCAGCTTCTTCTTTGGGAGTTGGACTTGCTTTCGATCCGTTTAATGCAGAACAAAAGTGGGATGAAAGACCTACTTGGCAAAAAGCAGTTTTACTACCTCATCTTGCTTTAGTAGCTGCAATGTTCGGGTTTGGAATTGGTTTAAATGATAGATAACCCTTGATTATTAAAATTGATGATTTTCAAGTATCTTGGAAGTACAATTACTTTACCAGTTGCAAAGGGTATTCAAACCTTATTTCATACACACATTTGACTAAATTGCAAAGATGATTCAATTTTTTAAAAAGTTCCGACACGAGGTCATTGTGGGTGTACTGGTATTCCTATTCTTAATTTTTAGAGACGTTATAAAGTCCTTGTTCTAGAATTGTAAGAAGTTCAACCCTTTAATTTCCGGATAGATACAATCCCAATCCATTATATGATTGCTGTATTTTTAGAGGAATAGGGGAACCCAAAAAGCCTCACAGAAATGTGGGGCTTTTGTTGTTTATCATTAAAAGTAATGACGCAATGGAGTAATCTGATTATAAAAAGCTATTAAACCTTATTCAATTTTATTATACTTATCTTCATAGTACGTAACCATAAACTTCAAATCATGAAAAAAATCATTTTATCTCTATGCGTACTTTCTGTTTTGGCCTCTTGTAAATCTGAAAATGATACAAAAGCTGATTTAAGCAAAAGCAATATAGCCTATTATTCCAATGTCTGGGAAGTGGCTATTAATGAAGGTCGAACTAACATTTTAGACACAGCCTATGTGGATGATGCAGTGTTACACACAGTTCCTGAAATTAAAGGTAAGGCAAATGCAAAAGCTTACTACGATAATTTCGTGACTGGATTTAGTGAGCGTAAATTTGTAATAAAGCAGATTTTCGCTGATGGTGATCAGTTAGTTAAATATTGGCAATTTACCGGAAAACATACCGGACCATTCTTTGGAATTCCTGCAACCGGTAAATCTGTAGATGTGATTGGGTGTACCATTGTAAAAATGAAAGATGGTAAAATTGCTGAAGAACAAGATTTCATGGACAACTTGGAGTTTATGCGTCAATTGGGCATTATCCCACGAAATTAATCACTTCCTTTTTTTAAGTTTCGTTCAAAATATAAAAACCCCGCAGTCCTGCGGGATTTTTATATGTCCTCAAATTTCTTTGGTGTGATTAAATAGGCCTTAAAAATTTGTTCAATTGATTTTTTTAATAACTTTGTAATTCAAAGTACTTTCAAATATGAAAAATCAACAAGAGCAATTGACAGAATTGAAAGAAATTCGAAATCTGATGGAGCGTTCTTCCAGGTTTTTATACCTAAGTGGAATGGCGGGGGTGGTAGTTGGGCTATTTGCCATTATTGGTGTCGTTGCAGCCTATCTGTATTTAGGTATTACACCAAACACAGCAGCCTACTACCAGTGGATTACAAGTCCCGATGGTCAACTTAATCCAAATTTTTCCGACTTTTTAATTGCAGATGTGGCCTTGGTGTTGTTTTCTTCTTTGCTGGCAGGCTTTTGGTTTGCCAAACGTAAAGCAAAAAAACAGAATTTACCCTTTTGGAATGCTACTGCCAAACGGGCATTAAGCAATTTAGCCATCCCAATTGTAGCTGGTGCGGCTTATTGTTTTATCCTACTTTACCACGGTCAGGTAGCATTTATTGCTCCCGCAACCTTAATTTTTTATGGCTTGGCCTTGTTGAATACCAGTAAATACACCATTGATGATATTGGCTACCTGGGTGTTTGGCAGCTGGTCCTGGGTCTTCTGGCTTCCTTTTTCATAGACTTTGGTTTGTTATTCTGGGCATTCGGTTTTGGGGTACTCCACATGGTTTATGGAATCGTTATTTATTTCAAATACGAAAAGTGAAAAATTTCATCGGAAATTTAAACAAGGCATTTGAAAGCAGAGTGCGGTTGGGCGTGATGTCAATCCTCCTGGTAAACGACCATGCAGACTTTGGCTCATTAAAAGAGCAGTTGCAAATTACGGACGGTAATTTGGCCAGTCATATATCAGCCCTAGAAAAATTGGGTTATATCGAGGTTAGAAAACAATTCATCGGGAAAAAACCCAACACCTCTTATTTAGTAACTGCTTTGGGTAAAACGGCCTTCTCCGAACATTTAGATGCCTTAGAAAAAATCATTAAACATTCAGTTTAACGGCTTGTAGATTAGATAAAATCAAATATGAATATGAAAGAAGAAATTATCCGGTATTTAGAGCAACCAGCACAGCTGGAAAAATTGTACCGTGAAAACCGCAGTAATTTTCAACGGGAGTTCAATGCCCTATATCCCGAAATCAGCGCTAATCAGACCGCTCAAATTTGGAACCAGCGTCTTAATTTTGCCGACGATGATCTTCTGTTGATCAATAAAGCACAGTTGATTTTTGTAGTCATTGCAACCTTCATCGCCGGACTGATCGCTAAAATTCCTGATTTTGCAGGTTTAGATCCAGATTATTTTTTCCCGAGAAATATCGGTTTTGTGGTTTTCCCCATGCTGACCATTTTCTTCCTTTGGAAACAAAACTTAACTACTCGCCAATGGTTTGCACCTTTTTTAATCACCGTTTTGTCGGCAGTGTACATCAACTTTCTTCCCAATAACCCCAAAAGTGATACACTCAACCTAGCTTGCATCCACTTGCCGCTGGTATTATGGGCCGTTCTGGCGTACTCGTATATGGGTAAGGATTTACAAAACATGCAAAAACGTATCGATTACCTGCGGTTCAACGGCAATTTGGTAGTAATGTGTGCCATTCTTGCACTTTCTGGAGCGCTGTTTACCGGAATTACCTTCGGTTTATTTCAGTTAATCGGTATCCTTATTGGTGAGTTTTACGCGAAATATGTAATTGTTTTCGGTGCACCGGCAATTCCAATTTTGGGAACCTATCTTGTGCAGAACAATCCGCAACTGGTTAATAAAATTTCACCAATTATAGCTCGTATTTTCACACCCATTGTTTTTGTGATGCTCCTCTTGTTTTTAGGCGCATTAACCACAGCTGCTAAAAATCCATATAGCGATCGTGAATTCTTAATGATATTCAATGCCTTACTGATTGGTGTAATGGCTTTGATCGTGTTTTCGGTAACCGAAGGCACTAAAAATGGTGTCGGTAAGGTAACACTTCTTTTCTTGTGTGGTTTAGCTTTGCTTACCATCGTTACCAATGGTATTGCACTTTCAGCCATAGCTTTACGAATTGCCGAATTTGGCCTAACCCCAAACCGCTTGGCCGTATTGGGCAGCAATGTTTTCATATTCATCAACTTAGTATGGGTGTGCTACAAACTACTTTTAGTGCTCAAGAATAAAGCTGTAATAGAGGATGTAGAACATGTAATAGCCGTCTATTTACCCATTTACGGCTTTTGGACAGCTTTTGTTACGTTTCTGTTGCCCTTTATTTTCAATTTTCGCTAAGTTTTTTTAAGACAATTGTAAGGCAGTCACCCTCAGGCGACTGCCTTTTTTTTCTTCGTGTCATCCAATTCTCAAATCTTGAATTTGGTGTTACAACACTTATTTATCGCCTGATAAAACACTAAATTTACACCCAAATTCACGTGTAAATTATCATCATGGAAAATACAACAACTAACGAAGCTAAATGCCCTTTTGGTCATGGTGCAGCTCCACAACACACCACTGCTGGTGCGTTCTCAAATGCTGACTGGTGGCCAAATCAGTTAAATCTTAAAATTTTACATCAGAACTCTCCGGAAACCAACCCTTATGGTCCGGATTTCGATTACGCTACAGAATTCAAAAGTTTGGATTTGGATGCCTTGAAAAAAGATTTAACGGATTTAATGACCAATTCACAGGATTGGTGGCCTGCAGATTACGGTCACTATGGTCCGTTTTTTATCCGTATGGCCTGGCACAGTGCAGGTACGTACCGTGTAACTGATGGTCGCGGAGGTGCATGTGCAGGCACATTGCGTTTTGCGCCACTCAACAGTTGGCCAGATAACGGTAACCTGGACAAAGCTCGTCGGTTGTTATTGCCCATTAAACAAAAATATGGTCGTAAAATTTCATGGGCCGATTTAATGATCTTAACCGGAAACGTGGCTTTGGAATCGATGGGTTTCAAAACTTTCGGTTTTGCCGGCGGTCGTGCCGATGTGTACGAACCAGAAGGAGATATTTATTGGGGACCTGAGACCGAATGGTTAGGCGATAAGCGTTACACTGGCGATCGCCAGTTGGAAGATCCACTAGGTGCCGTACAAATGGGCTTGATTTATGTGAACCCAGAAGGCCCTAATGGCAAGCCAGATCCATTGGCTTCTGCTCGTGATATCCGTGAAACCTTTGCCCGTATGGCCATGAACGACGAAGAAACCGTTGCTCTTGTTGCCGGTGGTCACACCTTTGGTAAGGCCCACGGTGCTGGTGATCCGGCATTGGTTGGTCCGGAACCAGAAGGTGCCCGTATAGAAGATCAGGGATTTGGCTGGATTAACAGCTTTGGAACCGGTAAGGGTGAGCACACTACTACCAGCGGTATTGAAGGTGCCTGGACACCTACGCCGATTGAGTGGGATAATAGCTATTTCGATACTTTATTTGGTTACGAATGGGAATTGACCCATAGCCCGGCCGGAGCCCAGCAGTGGCAACCTAAAGGTGGGGCAGGTATCAACGTTCCCGACGCACATGATCCGTCTAAAAAGCATGCGCCAATGATGACGACTGCAGATATGGCCTTAAGAGAAGATCCGATATACAACAAGATCTCTAAACGATTCCACGAAAACCCAGCTGAGTTTGCAGATGCATTCGCCAAAGCATGGTTTAAGTTAACGCACCGTGATATGGGTCCGCTTAGCCGTTATTTAGGTAAAGATGTTCCTTCTGAAGTTTTGATTTGGCAAGATCCTGTTCCTGCAGTTGATCATTCATTAGTAAACGAGCAAGACATCGCGGCTTTAAAAACTCAAGTGTTGAACTCAGGATTAAGCATCAGTCAATTGGTGTCTGCGGCCTGGGCTTCAGCCTCTACCTTCCGCGGAAGCGATAAGCGTGGTGGTGCAAATGGTGCCCGTATTCGTTTAAGTCCACAAAAATATTGGGAAGTAAATCAGCCGGTGCAAAAAACAATTGAGGTATTGGAAGGTATTCAACAAAGCTTCAATTCAGGAGCTAAGAAAATTTCTTTAGCCGACCTTATTGTTTTAGCGGGTTGTACAGGTGTAGAAGCAGCTGCTAAAAAAGCAGGTTTCGATGTAACGGTTCCGTTTACGCCAGGTCGCACCGATGCTACACAGGAACAAACCGATGTAGAATCATTTGCAGTATTGGAGCCTAAAGCTGACGGTTTCCGCAACTTCGCGAAAAAAGGATACGACCGCAATGCCGAAGAATGGTTATTGGATAAAGCTCAGCTATTAACGCTTACCGCTCCAGAAATGACCACTTTGATTGGAGGAATGCGTGTATTAAATACCAATGCCGATGGCAGCAAACACGGTGTGTTTACGAAAAACCCAGAAGCTTTGACCAATGATTTCTTTGTGAACTTGTTGGATATGAGCACAGCTTGGGAAGCAGCCGGAACCAATGAATACATTGGCCGCGATCGTGCTACCGGTTCAACAAAATGGACCGCTACCCGTGCCGATCTAGCCTTCGGATCGAACTCTCAATTACGTGCTTTAGTTGAAGTATACGCTTCAGCAGACTATAAAGAGCAATTTGTAAAAGACTTTGTAGCTGCATGGAACAAAGTGATGAATTTAGATCGCTTTGATTTAGCGCTTTAAGTATTCTATTTTTATGTTTAGAAAGGCGACTTGTGAAAGTCGCCTTTTTTAATGCCCTTGCAATTTATTTTCCAATGCTCGGTAATGATGATTGGTGTGAATAAATGTAAAGCAAAGCATCTCTCTTAAAGTGATCCTCCCGATCAATGGATGAGGCAGTAAATAAGTATCGAGGTCCTTCTCAGAAATTTTGTTCAATCTTTTGATCAGGAGTTTGCCGTAGTATTCATGTTGTTGAAGCAACTCGTCCGCTTTAGCAAATCTCACTTTCTTAGGAATAAATGCAGCAGGGGCTTTACCGCCCTTAGCCAGATTTCCTTTATACTTTTCATAGAGCTCTTCAGGACTTCTACTTGGTCTGTTGGCTTCTCCATATAAAAGTTTCAATAAAACTTTGGGAAGGATAAATGCCAAACCGATGATTTTAAGTGTTTTTATTAAGTGAGCCAAATCTTGTCCGGCCGACCACTTGCCTTCTACCGATTTTTCGAATTGATCCGCATCCAATTCTTGTATCAGCTGATTAAATGTTTGAACTGATTCAATTATTTTGTTTGCGATATAGGGTCTATCTGCTATCATGATTGTTTCTCTAAACCAATTTTTTGTTGTTGTGTGGCTAAATTTATTTAAAATTTAGCTGAGATTAATAAGAAGATGTTTGGATTTGTGCTTGCTACCTATATATTTGTAATTAATGAAATTCCTAAATCTTACAAGTGCAAATTGGTGGCGCCTTGATAACAATCAGGCGGTCACTTGTGCTGGGATACTATGGCGTTAATCGCCTAATAACTATTTCAGAAGGGTCTGCCAGAGCAAAGGGCGGACCCTTCGTCGTTTAACGACATTCTCACTCCGATTCCCTTGCTCAATAATCAGTTTACATTTTTAAAAATTAGCATCATGAAAATTTATTTGAACAAGGACGAAATGCCTACGCATTATTACAACATTACTGCAGACTTAATTAATAAACCTCTGCCTCCACTACATCCACAAACCAGGCAGCCGATAGGTCCGGAAGATTTGAAAGTTCTCTTTCCGATGGAATTAATTAAACAAGAAGTGAGTGCCGAACCTTACATTGAGATTCCGGAGCCTGTCCGTGAAGCCTATGCCATTTATAGGCCCAGCCCCTTAATCAGGGCAGAAAGGCTCGAAAAGGCCTTGGGTACCAAAGCCAAGATTTTTTATAAATACGAGGGTGGTAGCCCGAGTGGTTCGCACAAAACCAACACGGCCCTAGCTCAGGCCTATTACAACAAGCAGGAAGGCATCAAGAAGATTGTAACCGAAACTGGTGCCGGACAATGGGGGACTGCATTGAGCTTTGCTTGTGCTCAGTTTGGTATTGAATGCGAAGTCTTTATGGTTAGAGGCAGCTACGATCAAAAACCCTATCGTAAACTCATTATGGAAACTTTTGGAGCAAATGTTCATGCTTCGCCAAGTGAGCTTACAGAAGTTGGTAAATCGCAACTAGCAAAAGATCCGGCAAATATTGGTTCTCTGGGTATCGCCATCAGCGAGGCTGTTGAAGTAGCCGCTCAAGATGAAAAAGCCCATTACGCACTCGGTAGTGTTTTAAATCACGTGCTATTGCACCAAACCGTGATTGGTCTGGAAGCCCAAAAGCAGTTCGAAAAAGTGGATGCTTACCCAGACATAGTGATTGCCCCATTGGGTGGGGGATCTAATTTTGCAGGTATTGCCTTTCCTTTTGTGGGCGAGATGTTGAGAGGCGGACGCAAGGTGAGAGCCATAGCCGTTGAACCGGCCTCTTGCCCTAAACTTACCCGCGGTAAATTTGGCTATGATTTTGGAGATAGCGCCGGTTATACACCTTTATTACCGATGTACAGTTTAGGTCACGAGTTTATGCCGCCGGGCCTCCATGCCGGAGGATTGCGTTACCATGGAGCCAGTGCTTTGTGCAGTCAGTTGTTGAAAGATGGTTTGATAGAAGCCGTGGCTTTGCAACAACTGGAATGCTTTTCAGCCGGTTTACTGTTCTCCAAGACCGAAGGGATTTTGCCTGCTCCAGAGGCTAATCATGCCATAGCTCAGGTAATTCGTGAGGCTAAAGCAGCTGATGCAGCTGGAGAAGAACGTACCATTTTATTCAATTTATGCGGGCATGGTCATTTCGATTTGGCTGCATACGATGACTTTTTGCAGGGAAAATTAGAAGACCATGTATTAGACGAGGAACAACTTAAAATAAGTGCAGCTGGGGTTTTGGATCAGTTTTGATTCATGTTTTACTAAATATGGACAATTTTTTTGTGATTAGGAATGGCCGATAGTTAATCGGTCATTCCTAGTTTAATTGTAGTATCTTTAGGTAGTACACCTTGTTGATACAAGCTTAATTATGAAAAAAATCCTGAATTCTATCCTTATATCATTCATCTTTTTGTGTTTGGCTGCTTGTAAGAAAGAAAGCTCCTCGCCTAAACTGGCTACCCTAATTACAACAGATGTCTATTCATTTGGCACCTATGTTGCCTATACTGGTGGCGAAGTGCTTAGTGATGGTGGCGAAGTCGTTAGTTCCAAGGGAGTGGTTTGGTCTACCAGTCCAAATCCAACAATTGTCTTAAATACAAAAACAAACGATGGTTCAGGTGTAGGTTCATTCGGAAGTGAATTGACAGGTTTGAATCCTAATGTTACGTATTACGTAAGGGCATATGCAACAAATAAAGGAGGAATCGCATATGGAAACGAAGTTTCATTCAAAACTTTGGGGATCGGTACAACAGTTGCAGGAGGAAACGATATGGGTAGTGCTGCTAATCAGTTAAAAAACCCGGTCGGGCTTTTTGTAGATGCGGCAGGTGCTATTTTTGTAGCAGATGGAGGCAACAATCGAATTCAAAAGTGGGCTCCGGGCGCTACTACGGGTACTACTGTCGCTGGCTCATTAACAGGTATTCCTAACGTTCTTACTGATCCTTTGAGCCCAAGAGCAGTATATGTACATACTAACGGTGATATTTACGTATTAGACTATGCTCGGGTATTGAAATATACCGCGAATAGCTCTACGCCAGTTACGGTTGCAGGTAAAAATACTGGACAGGGCTCAAGTGCTTCAGAGTTGAGAGAACCTAGAGGCATGTACATTGATGCAAATGGTACAATTTACATTGCAGATACCGGAAATAATCGCATCCAGAAGTGGACTCCGGGTGCTAGCGTAGGTATAACTGTTGCAGGTACGGGCAATTCCGGCACCTCGGCAAGTGAATTTAGAATGCCAAATGATGTTTATGTGGCTGCCGATGGGGCGATTTATATTGCCGATACTGGAAATAATCGCATACAAAAGTGGTTAGCCGGCGCAACATCAGGAACAACCGTAATTCAAGATAATGATAATAATTTCTACGGGCCAATGGGAGTCTATGGAGATTCATCGGGTAATTTATACATCACCTTGAACGGTCCACCAAGTGTAGTGCGGAAATGGACTGCATCAACCAATAAGCTATCGGTAGTTGCAGGTTATCAAAGCGGTAATACGGCTGATAAATTCAATAATCCGAAGGGTATTTTCCCAGATTCAAATGGTAATTGGTACATTGTTGATGCTGGAAATAATCGGGTCCAAAAATGGAGATTTTAATCCTCTTAGCTCGGTGATTCCTTTGATTTAAGTGTCAACAAGAGCGAACCAATCAAATAGATCAAGATGATGGCTATGATTGAAAATTTGAGTGTGGCTGCACTTGAAGTTGCGATTATCGAACCGGCTGAATAATGCCCCATGATGCTGGCGAGCATCAGCATATTCTCAATCACATCTAAAATTGCTGCTACATAAGCTAATACGATCAGTTTTTTCCCCAGCTGTTGTAGCCAGTTAAAGCGATGATTAGCAAGTATTAATCGTATTGATTGAATAAAGAAAAAAGTATAGGCGATAATAAATAGAAAATCGATCCAGATATTTAAACGGATAACATCCTTATCCCAGTTTGCCAAAAGGGCATTTAATTCAGATGCAGTATCGGCTAATTCTAAGTCAACGATGCCAATTGGATTTAATGCTGTTTTTAAACTTCGGCCCTGAAATTGCATGATAGCGCCCGATAAAAGAACGAGCAACAGGCTCCAACGCCATTTGATTTTAGTTTCCATATCCATTAAAGGTAATGAAATTTAAAACCTCGTTTCAGTAATTAGAGTCAATAATCGTAGTTTAGTCTTAGCATCAAATTATTAATTCATGAAAAAATACCTGCTTTCTCTTGCCGTGATACTGTTGAGCTTAGTCGCGTTTAGTCAACCTAAACCCGCTTATGTATTGTACACTGCAGATGGTAAGAAAGCCAATTACGGTAAAATGATTCAATTGCTTTCCTCAAAAGATGTAGTGTTGATTGGCGAATATCACAACAACGCCATTAGCCATTGGATGGAGTTGGAAATCACCAATGATTGCCAGCAAAAACGAGAAGTAGTTTTAGGTGCTGAAATGTTTGAGCAGGATAATCAAAATGCGCTTAACCAATACTTAGCAGGAAAATTAACGGCAAAAGGTCTGGATACGGCTGCCCGCTTATGGAAAAATTACCCCACCGATTATGCTCCCTTGGTGAATTTTGCCAAAGAAAAAGGACTAGCTTTTGTGGCTACCAATGTACCCCGTAAATATGCTTCTATGGTTTCTAAAGGAGGTTTTGAAGCACTTAACAATTTAACAGCTGAGGAAAAATCTTGGTTAGCTCCATTACCCATTGCTTACGATCCGGAATTGCCCGGCTATAAAAACATGATGGCTATGATGGCCGGTCATGGAACTCCCAATATGCCCAAAGCTCAAGCCTTGAAAGATGCAACGATGTCTTATTTTATTTTGAAGAATTGGGCACCAGGCAAGTTGTTTATCCATTACAACGGAAGTTACCATTCTGAAAATTACGATGGCATTGTTTGGTATTTAAAACAAGCCAATCCGGCCTTAAAAATAGCCACAGTAACCACCGTTTCTCAAAAAGACATCCATAGGCTTTTAGCGGAAAATAAAAACAAAGCAGACTTCATTATTTGCGTGGATGAAGACATGACTACCACCTATTAATGCTTTTATCTGCGAGAACTCTGATGAAATAATTAATTTTGCAGCTCAATTCAAAAAAATGGCTAAAGTAAACGTTGGATTGGTACAAATGAGCTGTACCGCAAACAAAGAAGAAAACCTGCAAAAAGCAATTGAAAAAACACGTGAGGCTGCGGCTAAAGGCGCCCAGATTGTGTGTTTGCAGGAGTTATTTACTTCCTTGTATTTCTGTGATGAGGAGAATTATGATAATTTCTCTCTGGCCGAAACTATTCCCGGTCCATCTACCGACGCACTGAGTGCTGTAGCCAAAGAACTCGGCGTGGTCATCATTGCTTCGCTTTTTGAGAAACGCACACAGGGTTTATACCACAACACCACCGCTGTTTTAGATGCGGATGGAGCTTATCTTGGTAAATACCGAAAAATGCACATTCCGGACGATCCGGCTTATTACGAAAAATTTTATTTCACCCCCGGTGATTTGGGTTATAAAGTATTCAAAACCAAGTTTGCCACTATTGGAGTATTGATTTGTTGGGATCAGTGGTATCCAGAAGCTGCCCGAATTACGGCTTTAATGGGTGCCGAAATTTTGTTCTATCCAACTGCTATCGGTTGGGCTACTTCACAGGATGAAGCTACCAATACTGAACAATACAATGCCTGGCAAACCATTCAGCGTGGCCATGCTGTAGCTAACGGGGTACACGTAGTTAGTGTAAATCGCGTTGGTTTTGAGCAAAATGGTGCCATGAAATTCTGGGGTGGATCTTTTATCAGCAATCCATTCGGTACTTTGTTATATAAAGGTTCTCACGATGCAGAAGAAGTGCATGTACAGGAATTGGATCTGCAAAAAACCGATAATTACCGTACACACTGGCCGTTCTTGAGAGATCGCCGTATAGATTCGTATCAACCAATTACTCAACGTTTCATTGACGGCGAATAATGAGCAGTATGAAATCTCCTAAAGAGCTTGGCTACTATTTTCCGGCCGAATTTGCTCCCCATGAAGCTACTTGGCTAAGCTGGCCACATAAAGAAGCTAGTTGGCCCGGAAAGATCGATGCCATTTATCCGTATTATGCACAGTTTATTAAGGTACTTTCACAAAGCGAAAAGGTGCGTATTAACGTAGCCGATGAGGCTATGAAAGTCTTTGCTTTAAAATATATTGAGCAGGCTGGTGCCGATTTAAGTCAGGTGGAGTTTTATTTTCACCCTACCAACGATGCCTGGTGTCGTGATCATGGTCCGGCTTTTTTAATTAATCCAAACGCGGAACAGAAAAAAGTCATTGTGGATTGGGGGTACAATGCCTGGGGAGGCAAGTATCCGCCATTTGATTTGGATGATGTGATCCCGACTTTAATTGGTAAACAATTCAACATTCCGGTTTTTCATCCCGGTATTGTAATGGAAGGGGGTTCGGTAGAATTTAATGGGGCAGGTACTTTGCTTACCTCCACGGCTTGTTTGCTGAATCCAAACCGTAATCCACATTTAAATCAAGATCAGATCGAACAGTATTTGCGTGATTTTTATGGCGTTGAGCAGATCCTTTGGGTAGATGAAGGGGTGGTTGGTGATGATACTGATGGTCATATTGACGATACCGTTCGTTTCGTGAATGAAGATACCGTGCTCACGGTTGTTGAAGAAGATAAAACTGACGAAAATTACGCCTTATTGCAGCATAACCTGAAACAATTAAAAGGCATGCGTTTGCTTAACGGCAAATCATTAAATATTGTGGAATTGCCCATGCCTGATGCTGTAATTTGGGAAGACCAGCGTTTGCCGGCTTCTTATGCCAATTTCTACATTTCGAACAAACACGTCATTGTGCCAACCTTCCGTTGTGCAAAGGATGATGTGGCTTTATCCATCATTCAGTCTTGCTTCAAAGATCGGGAGGTTATTGGCATTGATTCTACCGAGATTATTTGGGGGTTAGGTAGTTTCCATTGCCTGAGCCAGCAGGAGCCTGCGGTTTAATCTTTTAGCTTTTCCAATACTTCGTTTAGCGTTATCACCGAGGGCATTGTATTGGGTTTATCGCTATTTTTTGCCGGTTTAAAACGGATTAATTTTTCTTCACCAGCTAAGAGATCAAAATAGTTCTGGTCCGCTATCCAGCCTTCTCGTGCTAAAAATACTCCCTTAGTCAGCTGATCAGTTTTGATCAGAAAACTTTCATTCGAAAGCTTCTTAATGCTGATTTGACCCGCCGGTAGTTCCAATTCCTTATCCTTCACAAAATAAAAATGCTGCTTGGCCAACACTTCCTGATTGTTGATTAGCTCACAATTTAGAACCGCTTTTTTCGGATCAAAATTCCCAAGATCTTGCTTACCGAGGGTAGCGTAAATCTGAGCGCTATTTTTATCGACTTCAACGGGTAATGTTTGCTGAAAATGGATTTGGCCATTCTCATCGATCAGTTGTATTTTCAATTGTCCTTTGAAAACTCTTTGTAGATCAGAAACGATATGGATTTGGTAACCCTCCTCATTTGGAACCACACTAATGAGCAAATCTTGGTACAAAGAACTTAATGCATAATGAGCTGCCTTGGGCATTCCGTAATAATCGATGGTGCTCCAAGAAGTTACCGGCCAGCAATCGTTTAATTGCCAGTACAAAGTGCCCATACAATACGGTTTGGCCCTGCGGTGAGCCTCTATGGCTGTTTTCATTCCCTTGGCCTGCACCAATTGGGAAAGGTAGGCATAGTCATCCAGCTTTTTAGGCATCGGAAATTCCCGTTCCATGTAAGAGCTGATGGTCTCAAAGCCTTTAGCATGCTTTTGGTGATTTTTGAGCCCGCTTGAAAACAATGCTAGATCTGCTTCTGCGAGATGCTTTTTTAGGCTATTGACCTCAGGCATCCCTTGGAAACCATACTCTGAAACAAACCGGCCTACTTTTTTCTCGTAGCTTTCAAAAGGCTCCATACCCCACCAAACGCCCCAATAATGTACATCGGCTTCGTGGTAGCTTTTTTCACGGCCCCAGCCATTGGCCGGAGAGGAGGGATGATAAAAACGATCCGGATCTACTTCTTTTAAAACCGAAGGAATAAATTGCTCGAAAGTTGTATCGTAGTCTTGTTTGATTTTTGCAGAATCGGTTTTAGAATAGTTGTATTGTTTTTGCCAGCCCCAATTGAACCAGCCTTCGCTAATTTCGTTGTTGCCGCACCATAAGGCTAAGCTGGGATGATTCCGTAAACGAACTGCCTGATCTTTAATTTCTTCACCAATACTTTTCAAGAAATTGGCATCAGCAGGATAGGGGCTTCCGGCAAACATCAGATCTTGCCATACCAACAGCCCATTTTTGTCGCAAAGTTCGTAAAAAGCATCATCGGCATAAATGCCACCGCCCCAAACCCTTAGCATGTTCATGTGCTGGTTTTTGGCTTCCAAAATCAAATTTTCGTAATCTGCGTAGCTGGTCCTTGGGGTAAAACTATCAGTTGGGATACTGTTGGCTCCTTTTATAAATACCGGCTGGCCATTCAATTTAAAATAGAAACCACTGCCGATGCTGTCTTTCTGTTGCACCAGTTCAATGGTTCGTAAACCAATTGAAGTTTGGTAGCTGTCCAATACTTGCTTCACATCGTTTAAGTTTAGCTTAAGCTGATACAAATGGGCTTCTCCCAATCCATTGCTCCACCATCTTTTTGGATTTTTAATGAATAGCTGTAATGATCCCGAACGTTCACCGGCTTTGATTTGTCCTTCAACTTTTATCCGGGTATCTTGGTCACTAAACGAGCCCGAAACATTCAGTGCTTTTGTGGGAGCTTGAGCCAGTTTATAGTTAATCTCAAGCTCAGCCAAATCAGTATTGAGACTTTTTTGCCTAACCTGTACTTCTTCTAATTTGTTCTGGTTCCAGCAAATCAGTTTTATCGGTTTCCAGATGCCGAAAGTTACCAGTCTGGGTCCCCAGTCCCACCCAAATTGGTATTGCGCCTTGCGTACAAACACTTTTTCTTCTCCCGGAAGGGTATACGGCAATTGAGCAGCCAGGGCTCTGGCTTTGGCAACAACGGGTTCAAAAACAATGCGCAACTGATTATTCTTACCTTTCAATAAATGATTAACTGGAATTTTCCAGGTCCGAAACATGTTATCTGCTTCTAGGATTACTTGTTCGTTCAGGTAGACCTTGGCATAGGTGTCGAGTCCTTCAAATACCAGTTCTTGATGTTCATTAGCCAATACAGCTGAAGATAGATCGAAGCTAGTTTGGTAGACCCAGCTTTGATCTTCAACCCAGCGAACCTTATGCTCGTTTTCGCCATAAAATGGATCCGGGATGAGTTGGTTTTGGAGCAAATCGGTATGAACAGTGCCCGGAATTTTTGCAGGGTAGGTTTTGTTCTGACCCTGTTGATTAAATTGCCAGCCTTTATCCAAAT
>JACCDL010104926.1_pt1 | contig 15559 bp, 12 predicted proteins | sample 7441931 | NCBI WGS metagenome assembly JACCDL01 (sample SAMN15323437, study PRJNA562643) | freshwater metagenome | isolation source: river surface water | place: USA:Blue River Watershed | collected 2017-08-16 | reverse complement strand
TGGGCACGCGGTTGGATTTTGGCCCAAGACCCGGGCAATGCGCGAATGCAAGAAATTGCAGCCGCCATTCAAGCGGGTGCTGCGGCTTATCTGGCCAGACAATACAAAACCATTGCCATCGTCGGTGTCGTTCTGGCCATCCTGATGGGCATCTTTCTCGACAGCAAAACAGCCATTGGCTTCGTCATTGGCGCGGTTTTGTCCGGTGCTTGCGGTTTCATTGGGATGAACGTTTCTGTTCGTGCCAATGTGCGAACAGCACAGGCCGCCACCAAAGGCATTGGCCCTGCACTTGACGTTGCGTTTCGAGGCGGCGCCATTACCGGCATGCTGGTCGTAGGCTTAGGCTTGCTGGGCGTCACAGGCTTTTACTGGTTCTTGGCTGGCAATGGCAACCACACGCCAGACCTCAAGTTATCTGTCATTTTGAACCCATTAATTGGTTTTGCATTTGGCTCCTCCCTCATTTCCATCTTTGCCCGTTTGGGCGGCGGCATCTTTACCAAAGGTGCAGACGTGGGTGCGGATTTGGTGGGTAAAGTTGAAGCGGGCATCCCTGAAGACGACCCTCGCAACCCTGCCGTGATTGCTGACAACGTGGGTGACAACGTAGGCGATTGCGCAGGCATGGCCGCCGACTTGTTTGAAACCTATGCTGTGACCTTGATTGCCACCATGGTTTTAGGTTCCTTGCTAATTGCAGGTGCCCCTGGCAATGCCGTGATGTACCCACTCGCCTTGGGCGCAGTGTCCATCGTGGCTTCCATCATTGGTTGCTTCTTTGTCAAGGCATCACCCGGTATGACCAACGTCATGCCAGCCTTGTACAAAGGCTTGGCCATTGCAGGCGGTTTGTCCCTGATTGCTTTCTACTTCGTCACGATGTGGATCATGCCGGACAACGCCATTACAGCAACTGGCAGCCAAATGAAACTGTTCGGTGCGTGCGCAGTTGGCTTGGTTTTAACGGCCGCACTGGTCTGGATCACTGAGTTTTACACAGGCACGCAGTACAGCCCTGTGCAGCACATCGCTCAGGCATCTACGACGGGCCATGGCACCAACATCATTGCAGGCTTAGGCGTTTCCATGCGCTCCACTGCTTGGCCAGTTATTTTTGTGTGTATTGCCATTGTGGCTTCCTACAGCTTGGCCGGCTTGTACGGTATTGCGGTCGCGGCCATGTCCATGCTGTCGATGGCGGGCATTGTGGTGGCTTTGGATGCGTATGGCCCCATCACTGACAACGCAGGCGGTATTGCCGAAATGGCTGAATTGCCCAGCAGCGTGCGTGACATTACCGACCCACTGGACGCGGTCGGTAACACCACCAAGGCTGTCACCAAGGGTTACGCCATTGGCTCTGCGGGCTTGGCTTCCTTGGTGCTGTTTGCTGACTACACCCACAAATTGGAAACCTACGGCAAAGCCATTACTTTTGACTTGTCGGACCCCATGGTCATCGTGGGCTTGTTCATTGGTGGCTTGATTCCCTATTTGTTTGGCGCTATGGCCATGGAAGCGGTGGGCCGCGCTGCTGGTGCGGTGGTGGTGGAAGTTAGGCGCCAGTTCAGTGAAATCAAGGGCATCATGGACGGTTCAGGCAAACCTGAATACGGCCGTGCTGTTGACATGCTGACCACAGCTGCCATTAAAGAGATGGTCATCCCCAGCTTGCTGCCTGTGGTGGTGCCCATTGTGGTGGGCTTGCTGCTTGGCCCCAAGGCCTTGGGCGGCTTGCTCATGGGAACCATTGTGACGGGCTTGTTTGTGGCCATCTCGATGTGTACTGGCGGCGGCGCATGGGACAACGCCAAAAAGTACATTGAAGACGGTCACCACGGCGGCAAAGGCTCCGAAGCGCACAAAGCAGCCGTCACGGGTGATACCGTGGGCGACCCCTACAAAGACACAGCTGGCCCTGCCATCAATCCATTGATCAAGATCATCAACATTGTGGCTTTGCTGATTGTGCCTTTGGTGATGCAATTCCACGGCTGAAAATGAGGGGGTGATAACCACACCCTCAGCCTGCAAAGCCTGCCTGTGGCAACATGGGCGGGCTTTTTTACGCGCAAAATACGCAAATGGAATTCAATCTTTTGATGTTACAAAAAATCAGTGGTGAGCGAAGTGTCTGAACGCGTCATTCCCATCATCACCCAGCCCCTCGGCAATTTGGCCATTCCTCAGCCAGGCGCTAACGCATCTTGGCAAAACGGGCAGCACCTGACAGATACCCTGCACCGGCCTTTGCACGACTTAAGAATCAGTGTGACGGACCGTTGCAATTTCAGATGCAGCTATTGCATGCCCAAAGAAGTTTTTGACAACAACTACACCTACTTACCGCAGAGCTCACTCCTCACATTCGAAGAAATTACGCGCGCAGCAACAAGTTTCATTGCACTGGGCGTTGAAAAAATTCGGCTCACAGGTGGTGAACCACTGCTGAGAAAAAATTTAGAAATATTGATCAGCCAATTGGCGGGCTTGCAAACGCTCAATGGCAAACCATTGGACCTGACACTGACCACCAATGGTTCTTTGTTGGCGCGGAAAGCTCAGGCCCTCAAAGCGGCTGGACTCAAGCGGGTAACGGTCAGCTTAGACGGCTTGGACGACGCCGTTTTTAAGCGCATGAACGATGTCGATTTTCCTGTGAGCGATGTTCTTGAAGGCATTGAGGCTGCGCGCCAAGCAGGGCTCGGCCCCATCAAGGTGAACATGGTGGTCAAGCGCGGCACCAATGAGCAAGAAATACTGCCCATGGCGCGTTATTTTCGGGGACAAAACGTTGCCCTTCGCTTCATTGAGTACATGGACGTGGGGGCCACCAATGGTTGGCGCATGAATGAAGTCATGCCTAGCGCTGAGGTGCTGGCTTTGCTGCAATCAGAAATGTCTCTCACACCTTTAAGTCCCTCACAAGCCGGCGAGACAGCAGAGCGTTGGGGCTATTTGAATGCCCACGGTGAACACGACCCAACGTTGGGCGAAATCGGTTTTATCAGCAGCGTCACCAAAGCCTTTTGCAGTGACTGCAACCGGGCCCGTTTGACCACTGAAGGACAACTTTATTTATGCCTGTTTGCAACGCAAGGCTACGACCTCAAGCCCTTGATCCGCGGACAACAGAATCCTGAAAACTTGAAGCAAGCCATTGCCAACATTTGGTCGCAACGTTCCGACCGATACTCCCAACTCCGAAGCAGTTTGCCGCATGAAACAAATCAAGACGCATCGGGCCAGTTGCAACGCAAAGTCGAGATGAGTTACATCGGCGGCTAAAACCATTCACACCATGACAGAACACAGCATCACTGGACTTATTTTGGCGGGCGGTCGCGGCGCACGCATGGGCGGCATCGACAAAGGCTTGCAAAATTTCAACGGTACGCCTTTGACTTTGCACACCCTCATGCGATTGCAAATGCAAGACGGCGCGCCGCTCTCAGACATCATGATTGTGGCCAACCGAAACTTATCGGCCTACGAGTCTTTCGGCGTTCAAGTGTGGCCCGACAGCACAGACGGCTTTGCGGGCCCATTGGCAGGTTTTCTAACCGGGCTAGAACGTTGCGAAAGTTCTTTGCTGCTCACGGTGCCTTGTGACAGTCCTTTGTTTCCAATGGACTTGACTCAACGTTTAACCGATGCCTTGATGGCAGAAAACGCAGACATTGCCATGGCCGCTGCCAAAGAAGAAGACGGCAACATCCGCCCTCAACCCGTTTTTTGTTTAATGCGCGTCAGTTTGCTTGAAAGTTTGGTGAAGTTCATTCAGTCCGGTGGCAGAAAGATTGACGCATGGACTGCGCAACACAGCACGGTGATTGTCCCCTTCGATGGCCCCGAGGTTGACCCCCGTGCTTTTTACAATGCCAACACCTTGGAAGAACTACACCGTCTCGAAAAAATTTCATGACACACGCCAAGTCCATTGACGAAATTGCGGCCTCACTTCAAGGCTACGACCCACATGCCTTGCCTGCGCAAGATGTTTTGAAGTTTTTATCCGAGTTGGTGACCGGAGTATCAGAGACCGAATCGGTCGATATTTTTGATGCCTTGGGGCGAGTTGTGGCCAAGGATGTCATCAGCCCCATCGATGTGCCACCCCATGACAATTCAGCCATGGACGGCTTTGCCTTCAATGGCAAACACTTATCCTCAGACGGCCCCCTCACGCTCAAAGTGATTGGAACCGCAATGGCAGGCAAAGCTTGGCAAGGCCAAGTTGGCCCCAACGAATGCCTGAAGATCATGACGGGTGCCATCATGCCTGCGGAATTGGACACCGTCATCCCTCAGGAACTCTGCCAAGCCATCACCGCTGAATCGATCCAGTTTGACAGCCGTATTTTAAAAACAGGCGATAACCGCAGACTTCGGGGTGAAGACATTGCCAAAGGCAAACCCGCATTGTTGATGGGCGCTCGCATCACACCTGCAGCGGCTGGTTTGCTGGCCAGTCTAGGAGTGCCCAAGGTCACTGTTTACAGGCGCTTAAGGGTTGCATACTTTTCCACCGGCGACGAAATACTGAGCTTGGGCGAAGCACCGCGTGAAGGTGCTGTGTATGACAGCAACCGATACACCATTCATGGCCTGTTGAAAGATCTGGGTTGCCAGATGATTGACATGGGCGTTGTCAAAGACAACCCGACTTTGTTAGAACAAGCTTTTACCCAAGCCGCATTTCAAGCAGATGCCATCATTACCAGTGGCGGCGTCAGTGTTGGTGAAGCAGACTTCACAAAAACTATGATGAAAAAATTGGGCGATGTGGCATTTTGGAAAATTGCCATGCGGCCTGGACGCCCTATGGCTGTTGGACGAATTAAGCAAAATGATCGCTCTGCAGTTTTATTTGGCCTGCCCGGCAATCCTGTGGCTGTCATGGTCACATTTTTGGCATTTGTCAAACCTGCACTCTTGCAAATGATGGGTTGCACCGCATTGCCCTCGCCTTTAGCAAGGGCCAGAACGCGTGAAGTCCTTAGAAAGAAACCCGGAAGAACCGAGTATCAACGTGGCATCGTGTCACGCAATTCAGAGGGCGAGTTGGAAGTCGTGACCACGGGCAATCAGGGCTCGGGCGTCTTGAGTTCTATGGTGCAAGCCAACGCCCTGATCGTTTTGCAACACACCCAATCGACCGCTCAAATCGGTGATTGGGTGGATGTGCTGATGCTCTAGTTGGAAGCGTGCGCTTGGCCGGCCTCTGAAGGCGTGTCTACTGCCTCTGTTTTGTTTGGGCCAGGCACTGATTTGCGAGCAAACAAGGTGTACATGGTGGGCACCACGAAGACCGTGAGCAAGGTTCCAAAACTCATCCCGCCCACAATGACCCAACCAATTTGAATGCGACTTTCTGCGCCAGCGCCTGTGGCGAGCGCCAAAGGCAGTGCACCCAACACCATGGCGCCGGTGGTCATCAAAATGGGGCGCAGTCGTTGGCCTGACGCTTTGACAATGGCATCAAAAGTGTCAACGCCCTGCTCCCGCAGCTGGTTGGTAAATTCAACGATCAAAATACCGTGCTTGGTAATCAGCCCCACCAAAGTGATCAGTCCAATTTGCGAATACACATTCAAGCTTCCGCCCGTGAGTTTGAGCGTCATGAGCGCACCGAACATGGACAAAGGCCCCGAGAGCATGATCACAAACGGGTCGATGAAGCTTTCAAACTGAGCGGCCAAGACCAAGAAGATGAAGAACAAAGCCAGCACAAAAACGATGACCAAAGCACCTTGTGAGCTTCTGAATTCACGCGAGGTACCGTTGAGTTCTGTGGTGTAGCCTGGCTTCAATATGCCAGCGGCTGTTTTGTCTAAAAACTTCAAGGCATCGCCCAACGCGTAGTCAGGTGCCAAGTTGGCCGTGATAGAGACAGAGCGTCTTTGACCGAAGTGGTTGAGTTCACGGGGTGAAACACTTTCACGCACTTTGACCAATGCAGACAAAGGAATGACGGTGTCATTTCGACCGCGCACATAAATATTATCAATGTCGCTGGGGGTGTTTCGCCCACTAGATTGCGTTTGAACGATGACATCGTATTGTTCAGCATCGCGTTTGTAGCGCGTCACAACGCGGCCACCCAACATGGTTTCAACCGCCTTTGCAACAGCTTCCACACTCACGCCCAACTCAGCGGCCTTGATGCGATCCACATCTACGCGCAACTCTGGCTTGTTCAAACGCAAGTCGACATCGGGAGAAATGAAACCTGGATTCTTGGCAATTTCGTCCAGCATCTGACGTGTAACAGCATTTAAATTTTGATAGCTGTCGGACGTTTGGATGACGAAGTTGACGGGACGTTCTCTAAAACCCTGCCCCAAAGAAGGCGGGGTAATGGGGAAAGCATTGACGCCAGCAGCGCCATTGAACTTGGCTTGAAGTTCACGCGCAATTTCTAGCGTGGTTCTCTTGCGCTCATCCCAATCAATGGCCCGGTAAATGACACTGCCTTGTGCCACTGTGGGGTTGCCTAGGTTGGCAAAAATACGGTCAAACTCAGGATAGGTGCTGCCAATTTTTTCGAGGATGAGCGCATATTTATCGGTGTAATCCAGGGTCGACCCATCTGGCGCGTTGACAGTAACCAAAACAACGCCACGGTCTTCAAGTGGCGAGAGTTCTTGCTTCATGGTGGGGTAAACAATCGCAATGCCCACACCGCAAGCCAACATGATCGCGATCACCAACCAACGGAAGTGGCGAAGCACTTTGACGAGTAAATTTTCATAACCCGTAGAGATACCAGTCAGAAGCTTTTCCATGAACCGGTCAAATCGGTTGGGATTGGGGTTATGGCGAAGCAACAAAGAGCTCATCATGGGCGACAAAGTGAGCGCCACTAAACCAGAGACCAACACCGCCCCAGCCAAGGCCAAGGCAAATTCACTGAACAATTTACCCGTTCGGCCTGGCGTAAAAGCCAAAGGTGCAAACACCGCAGCCAGGGTCATGGACATGGCCACAATGGCGAAGCCAATTTCTTTGGCGCCTTTGATGGCTGCAGAGAAAGGATCTAAACCTTCTTCAATGTGACGGTAAATGTTTTCCAACATCACAATGGCATCGTCGACCACCAAGCCAATGGCCAAAACGAGCGCCAGCAATGTCAGGGTGTTGATGGTGAAGCCCGCCAAGGCCATGATGGCAAAGGTGCCAATCAAGCTGACAGGAATGGTAATGATGGGAATGATGGAAGCGCGAAAGGTTCTTAAGAAAACAAAAATAACCAAGGCCACCAAAACAATGGCCTCCAGAATTGTTTGAAAAACGCTCTTGATGGACTTGTCAATGAACACTGAGTTGTCATTGGCCACGCCAATGGCCATGTCGCCAGGCAAGTCTTGCTTCAAGCGTGGCAACATTTCTCGAACGCCTTTGCTCAACTCCAATGGGTTGGCCGTCGCCTGACGGATCACACCCGCAGAAATAGAGGCCTTGCCATTCAGGCGGACGCGACTTCGATCGTCGGCCGTGCCCTCTTCGACTTTGGCGATGTCTCTAATTTTGATGGGAAAGCCGTTGACATTGCGAATGGTGATGTCGCCAAACTGGGCTGGCTTGATCAGGTCGGTTTGAGAGGTGACACTGAATTCGCGCAACTGGGATTCAATTCGGCCCGCAGGCAATTCCAAGTTGCTGCGACGTATGGCGTCTTCCACATCTTGCGATGTCAAACGGTAAGCGGCCATCCGGTCGGCGTCCAACCACACGCGCATAGCGTATTTACGCTCACCAAAAATACGAACATCGGCCACACCCGTGACGGTTTGCAAACGCGGCTTGACCACCCGGTTGATCAGATCGTTGATCTCAAGAGGGGACAAAGTCTCACTGGAGAAAGCCAACCAAATGACCGGAAATGCATCGGCCTCAACCTTGGCAATGACGGGCTCTTCAATGGCCTGGGGCAAGCGACCACGAATGCGTGAGGTTCTATCACGCACTTCAGCGGCAGCCGTGTCAGCATCTTTTTCTAAACGAAAACGAACCGTGATTTGGGATTGGTCAGCGCGGCTGATGGAAGTGATGACATCAACGGCGTCAATGCCCGCAATGGAGTCTTCAAGCGGTTTGGTAACCTGGGACTCGATCACTTCGGCCGAGGCGCCAGGATACTTGACGCTCACTGTGACGGTTGGCTCATCGATCTTGGGGTACTCACGCAAAGACAATCGATTGAAGCTGACGGCACCGATCAACAAGATCAGCAACGACAAAACGGTCGCAAAGACCGGTCTGCGAATGGAGGTTTCAGCGAGTTGCATTCAAACCTCTGAGGCAAGGATTGTCGCCCGTCACGGGTTTAGCTGCGGCCTGCTTTGGTGCGGCTGTTGGTGAGGTTGCGCTTGGTTTTTCAGCAGGTTTACCTGAACCAGCTTCAGCAGGCTTGGCTGCGTTAGGACCACCCGCCTTGGACAGATCCACCACCTTAACGAGGGTGCCATCTTTTTGCAAACGCTGTTGCCCTGCCACGACCACGGTGTCTTCCAAGGTCAAGCCTTCTAAGATTTCGACTTTACCAGGCTGACGCAGACCAATTTTCACAGCCACTCGCTCAGACATGAGCTCGTCTTTGTTGGGGCCAGCCACAACTTTGACAACAAACGAACGACCGCCCTGTGGGACGATGGCCTCCTCAGGAACGACCATTGCATTGGGACGCTCACCAAAAACAGCACTGACACGTGCAAACATGCCGGGGCGCAATTGCATTTGACGGTTGTCGATACAGGCACGCACGCCCACTGAACGGCCATTGGCCTCAATCAAAGGATCGATGGCTTGCACCAGTGCCGTGAATTGTTTGCCAGGCAAGGCATCAAAGGACACTTGTGCTTTTTGGCCGGGTTTGACCTTGGTCTGAAAGCGTTCAGCCAAACGGAAATCCAAGAGGACCGCATCAATGTCTTCGATGTTGACCATGTCAGCGCCATCTTTGAGATAGTCACCAACGTTAATTTGACGCAAGCCCGCCACACCATCAAAGGGGGCAAGCACTTTCAAGCGTTGCAGTGTGGCCTGTGCCAAGGAGAGTTTGGCCTCAGCCACTTGCAATGCGGCTTCGCTTTCATCCAAAGATCGCTTACTGATGAAATTCTGAGCCACCAATTCTTTGTTTCGGGTGTGGTTGGCTCTGGCAATCGAAAGTTCGGCTTGTGCCTGCATGACCTGTGCCGCGGGCAATTGGTCGTCGAACTGGACCAAGACCTGACCTTTTTTGACACGCTGACCATCTCTGAACATAACTTGACTGACACGACCGCCAACCTCGGGACGCAACATGACACCTTGGTTGGATCGCAAGCTGCCCACGGACTGGGTTTCGTCAACCAGTTTGGTGGTTTCAACTTTGGCCACTTCGACTGAAACAGGTCTTTGAGGACCACCTGCGCCAGCAGGTGATGCAGCGCCAGGGTTCGGGGCCACAGAGGCAGGCTCTGAAGTCGATTTATTTTGAAGCCACCAAGCGCCAAAAGACGCGGCAACAATGCCAACAACAGCAATTGCAAGGTATGGTTTTTTGAGAGACATCAATGATTCCGCAGCGGTATCCAAAACAGCTTAGGAATGTAACAGTTATCACCCATAAGCTGTGTGGGAAATAGGCCGATTTGAGCCTGAAACAACACCCTCTCGGCTGTGATCCAGAGAGTAAAGCTATCGCATAGGTGACAACTCGAGATTTTTAACGCCCCAAAGCTTTGTCAACGCCCTTGTTGGCCAGGGCATCTGCCCTTTCGTTACCCGGATCGCCGGCATGGCCTTTGACCCATCGCCACTCCACCACATGTCCGGCATTGGCGACCAATTGATCGAGCTTTTGCCAGAGGTCGGCATTTTTTACAGGTTGTTTGGCGGCCGTCCGCCAACCCTTGGCTTTCCAACCGTGAATCCACTCGGTGATACCTTTTCGAACATATTCACTGTCTAGGTAGAGTGTGATTTTGCAGGGTCGCTTGAGTGCTAAAAACGCTTCAATGACCGCAGTCAACTCCATGCGATTGTTGGTGGTTTCAAGTTCCCCACCAAACAGTTCTCGCACATGTTCACCGGAGCGCATCAAAACACCCCAGCCGCCAGGACCCGGGTTGCCTTTACAAGCACCATCGGTATGAATTTCAACGTGATTCACAGTCAGTCTTTCTTGTCACACTCAATTGTTTGGTTTGACCGTTGGCTTGACTTTGTGCAATGGTCACAGCGGCTTTGGCTTGAGGACGCTGGCGTTTCCAGGTTGCGCCAAGAATTCTGCCACCTTGCACTTTTTTGACCGCCACAATGACATAGGCGCCGCCCAGAATAGGCCACCAATTGGCACCCAATTTGTCGATCCATGCCCAACGTTGAAACCACTGGGGCTTGTCTAGCGCTGGCCGCCAGCAACCAAATTGCGCCACTTTGACTTCAAAGCCCAGAAGTTTTAACCAATCTCGAAGACGCCAATAACCGATCAATTCCTCACAGGGCGGCGCACTCAGTCCTTCATAGCCCCAACGCTTGTAAAACTGCGCACGTTGATGGCGCCAACCCCAAAGGCTGGCTGGATTCAGGCCAGTGATGACCAAATGCCCCTCCGGCATGAGAACACGCTCTGCCTCGCGCAAACTGGCGTGAGCGTCCAGACTCAATTCGAGGCTGTGCGGCATGAGCAACAAATCTAAACTGTCTGCAGAAAATGGCAACGCAATACTGTGCGCCGCAAAACTGAAGCTGGTTTCTGCCTGTGCAGGTTCAACTGCAACATCTTCGGATAGGGCCAGCCATTGATGGGGCATTCGATTGGCCCTGAGGCCCGCCAACTCAGGCATGCCCAACTGCAATGCGTGATAGCCGAAAATATCGGCCACCAATGCATCCATTTGAGATTGCTCCCAATTGAGCAAATAGGAGCCTGCTGGCGTGTTTAACCACTGACGCCATGTTGGCGTCACCGATGTGGTTTCTATAATAGGAGGATTCATGAACCTCTATCCCATACCCGCTTTCTCAGACAACTATATCTGGCTTTTGCACCATGAAGGTCTGGCCTTGGTGGTCGACCCCGGTGATGCAGCGCCTGTCACTGCCTACTTAAAAGCCAACAAGCTTCAGCTGGATGCCATTTTAGTCACCCACCACCACGGCGATCACACTGGCGGTGTGACACAACTTCTAGCAGGTTGGGATGCTAAGGTGTATGGTCCTGCGAATGAAGCAATGCCCTTCAAATACCAAGCCTTAAAACAAGGGGACGCAGTTGAATGGCAGGGCTTGGAATTCAAAACTTTGGATGTCCCAGGTCATACCGCAGGTCACATTGCATATTGGGCTGAAGTACCACAACAAAACCCCTTACTGGTTTGTGGTGACACTCTTTTTTCGGGAGGCTGTGGTCGATTATTTGAAGGTACGCCCGCCCAAATGCTTCAGTCCTTGGATCAAATTGCGGCCTTGCCACTCAACTCACGTGTTTGTTGCGCGCACGAATACACCTTGAGCAATCTAAAGTTTGCTTTGGCCGTAGAGCCTCAAAATGAAGCGCTCATTCACTACACAGCGCACTGCCAAAGTTTGCGCCAACAACAGTTACCCACCCTTCCTGGCGTATTGGCCACGGAGTTACAAATCAACCCATTCCTAAGAACGCGTCATCGAACTGTCATTGACGCTGTTCAAAAGTTTGCACCCCATACCAGCAATCAAGAGGCCGATATTTTTGGTCATTTGCGATTGTGGAAAAATGAATTCAAATGAAGTCTGCATTCGCTAAAAACCCTCTATTGACAATTGCAGCTTTGGCCATTGCGCTGTGGTTAACTGGCTGTGCGCAAGTTCCAAAAATTGAAGAAATACCGGCCACCCCAACTTCCAGCCCCGCACCGCAAGTCCAGTCTGAAGCGCCCGCTGAAATCAAGGCCGTCGTGCCTGCCAAAGCGCCAACAGCCACGCCCAAAGCACAAGTGCCCTTGGAACCCCCTGCCGACATTTGGGTTCGGATTCGTCAAGGCTTTGCCATGCCAGACTTGGAAAACGACTTGGTCAAAGACCGCGAGGAGTGGTATGCCTCACGACCAGACTACATCTTGCGGATGACAGAGCGATCCAGAAAATATTTGTTTCACATCGTTGAAGAATTGGAGCGTCGCAACATGCCCACCGAGTTGGCGTTGCTACCTTTCATTGAATCGGCCTTCAACCCAGAAGCTGTGAGCAGTGCCAAGGCTGCTGGCATGTGGCAATTCATGCCCGCCACTGGCAAATATTTTGATTTGAAACAAAACATTTTTAGAGATGAGCGGCGCGGCGTGGTGGAGTCAACACGTGCTGCCCTTGATTACTTGCAAAAACTCTATGGCATGTTTGGGGATTGGCATCTGGCCTTGGCCGCTTACAACTGGGGAGAAGGCAGTGTGGGTCGCGCCCTGGCAAAAAACAAAGCCGCTGGCTTGGGTCTGACCTATTCCGAATTGAAAATGCCCAATGAGACACGGTATTACGTGCCTAAATTGCAAGCTGTTAAAAACATCATCGCGCAGCCCGAAAACTTCAATGCCAGACTGCCCTACATTCAAAATCACCCCTATTTCAAATCCGTCAGCATCACACGCGACATCGATGTGAAACTGGCCGCTAGTTTTGCTGGCGTCAGCATGGATGACTTTAGAGCGCTCAATCCCTCCATGAGCCGTCCCGTCATTTTGGCGGCAGGCACACCTGAGATTTTGCTACCTTGGGACAATGCCGAGAGATTTTTGCGCCGTTTGGATGAGCACGCCAACAAGCCACTGGCCAGCTGGACCGCATGGACAGTGCCTAAAACCATGAAGGCATCTGAAGCGAGCAAAATGCTCAACATGACAGAGGCTGAACTTCGCAGTGTCAACACCATTCCAAAAGGCATGCAAGTTAAACAGGGTTCAACTTTGTTGGTCGCCAGACAAGGCAAACTGGATGCGGACGTCACCGAACATTTGGCAGACAACGCTCAAATTTCTTTTGCTCCCGAAATCGTCTTAAAACGAATCATGGTGAAAGTTCAAAAAGGCGATACCTTGATGAGTTTGGCCAACCGTCACGATGTCACGCCCAGCAACATTGCGGCTTGGAACAAGTTAAAAATGCCAGTGGCATTAAAGCCGGGTCAATCGATTGCCATATTGGTGCCCACAACTTCCAGTTCAAAAGGCAGTAAAGCCAGCAGCAAGCCCAGCAACAAAAAATCTAGCAACACGGTGGTGAATGCCAGAAAACCCCAAACGACTTCTGGCACACCAACAAAAACTAAATCTGCGGTTCAGGCCAAAACAACCGCCAAGCCAAAGACCCAGGCTGAACCCGTAAAGCGCTAGAAAAAACTAAGCTTTTTTCTTCAGTGCTTTGACAAAGTCGTTGGTGTAACTTTGATCAAGTGCCGTCCAGTTGGCTCTGACCGTGGTCACCCGACTGGCGCGTGCACGCCACGCTGTTTCAAGTGCTTCTCTTGAAAAAGTACCATCGATGCTGTAACTGTCGCGAACCTTTTCAAGGGCATTCAAATACAAGGCACGGTCACCCATCCAATAATTGGAGGGAATGGTTTTTAAAATATCAGACGGGCCTGCTGTTTTTAGCCAGTTCAAGGCCTTCAACACACCATAGGTCAAGGTGTGCGCCACATCAGCACGTTTTTTAAGAAAATCGTCCTTGGCAAACAAGCAAGCACTGACCATGGGGCCGCCAAACATTCTTAGAGAACTGCTCAAGGTGCGCGTCTCGGCCAAGATGCGGATGTCGCCCTTTTGTTCCAAATAATGAATCACAGGGTCGGTGAAACAAAGCGCATCGATGTTGCCCGATCGCATGGCTTCCATCACATGCGTCGTACTGGCGCCCAGCTCTACAAATTGCACATTGTCTGCCAATACGCTTGCTTGACGCATCCAATGCTGCGCTACCCAATGCGTGGCGGAGCCCAAAGAGGTCACGCCCATCTTGATGGTTTTCAAATCTGCCACCGCTTTGATCCCTTGAGCGCGACGGGTAGACAGGCCCAAGCTAATTTGAGGGGTCCGTCCTTGCATCACGAAGGCTCGGTAATTTTGGCCTCGCGCTTGCAAATCGATGATGTGCTCAAAGGCACCTGAGACCACATCGGCTTGACCCGCAAGGGCCGCGTTGACCGCTTGTAAGCCGGAGTCACACTCGACCCATTCAATTTGAAGTCCTTCTTGTTTAAAAAAAGACAACTGCTCCGCTAAAAACAAGGGTAAATGGAACAGTGAGCCTTTGGCCGCCAAAGCAATGCTCACTTTTTGAGGCGTGATGGCGGCTTCAGACACCATGGGACCCGCCAGTGCACTGGCAACAGCCCAGCCTGAAAATTGACGTCTTTGAAGCCCCCGAACCACGACCATGTCCCTTTCTCAATGCAATGATTGATCGACGCTGAATGAAGATTCAGCATACAAAGGTATCGGTCTTTGCGCATTGGGACACTTCCCAAGCGGGTAATTACGTAATGAAGAACACTAAGTTGTCACACCCGCAGAACTTTCTGGGGCAAATCTATTTAAAGCAGGCAAGTCGCTAAGGGGCAGAAGTTGAAACTTAGCGACGGTCAACCAGGGCATGCGCAATGGTGCCCAGATCGACATATTCAAGTTCACTGCCGGCGGGTACGCCACGGGCCAAACGTGTGACTCGCAAACCGCGCTTCTTCAGCATTTCTGCGATGACGTGGGCGGTAGCCTCACCCTCGCCTGTGAAGTTGGTGGCCAAGATGACTTCTTTGACCAGGCCGTCATTGCAACGCTCTGATAACTTTTCAAAACCCAAATCTTTGGGACCCACGCCATCCAGTGGACTGAGTTTGCCCATGAGCACAAAGTAAAGACCACGAAACGTCGAAGTCCTTTCGATAGCGGCCTGGTCTGCGGGTGTTTCAACCACACACAACTGTGATCGATCTCGACCCGGGTCGGCGCACATGTTGCAGACTTCTGTTTCTGTCAGCGTGTGGCATGTGGCGCAGTGTCGGACATGGCTGCAAGCATGTTCTAAGGCCTGCGCCAATTGAAGCGCGCCAGCACGCTCATGCTGCATGAGGTGAAATGCCATGCGCGAAGCAGACTTTGCACCAACGCCGGGCAGCACACGCAGTGCCTGAATCAGTGCATCAAGTGCGTGTGCGTTTGGTTTTTGCATGCTTAGAAAGGCAATTTCATGCCAGGGGGTAAACCGGCTGTCAATTTGCCCATTTTTTGTTGAGACACTTCTTCGGCTTGACGCACAGCGTCGTTGAAGGCTGCAGCCACCAAGTCTTCCAACATATCTTTGTCATCCGCCAACAAACTGGGATCGATGGTGACGCGTTTGACAGCATGTTTGCAGGTCATCAAAACTTTGACCATGCCACCGCCAGAAGCGCCCTCCACTTCAACGAAAGCCAATTCGTCTTGTGCCTTTTTGAGGTTGTCTTGCATGGCTTGTGCTTGTTTCATCAAACCTGCGAGTTGACCTTTGTTAAACATTTTTTTCCTTCATTCAATGGGATGAGATAAGTTTGATACTG
>JACCDL011505215.1_pt1 | contig 15562 bp, 17 predicted proteins | sample 7441931 | NCBI WGS metagenome assembly JACCDL01 (sample SAMN15323437, study PRJNA562643) | freshwater metagenome | isolation source: river surface water | place: USA:Blue River Watershed | collected 2017-08-16 | reverse complement strand
TCCATTTTTTATATTTATTGTATAATGAAGAAACGTTGATTTAGCCTTTAAAGTCAAAAAAACTGTAAGTAAATGTTCCAATATAGATAAAAGGAACATATTTGGGTTAAAAATAAAAAAGGGTCTAAGCTTTTGACAGCATAAGCCATTGAAAATCATGCCTTTCGGCTGTGGGCCCACCAGGGCATGAGAGTTTATTTAAGTTAAATTACTTTACTAGAATTAAATATTGTAAGTCAATTAATTATGAGTAGATTATTATGAAAAGAACTTAATAGTCATTTGTTAGGTACTTATTCAAGCACTATTTATTTTGTAAAAGTATATTAAATTAACTTAGTAAATAATTTTTTTCCTAGTCATTAGTTCCCACCTTAAAGCAGCTACAAAAATATTCAATAGCAGGAGTATAGTCATGACTCTTGAAGAAACCTTTCACTGAAACCTTTTTCATGAACATAGAATCATCCCTTCCCATTTTATCTTTCCCACCTAATAAAAAACTGTCTAGTTCTTCTCTTTGGCCTGTTAAACTTATGCTAGTAGCTTTTGCAAATTCAAACCAATATGGAATTTTCATTGAATCTGATGATTTATTGTTAATCACCTCAAATAAATCTGAATATTTTAAATCTAATAATTCATATCCACTAACTATACCCTTTAAATGAAATGCCTTAATTCCATCTTCATAAAATAGTGCAGCACTTCCTTGATGATGCCATTTAGTTGCAAATAAGCAATTTTCAAAATTAATGCCTAATTCTTGCAAAGTATCTAGCCCTGAAGTTGGATTTGATAACTTACCTTGATTTGTTATTTCTTCATAAGTATAAAACTCATTTGGATATAAATTTATAATGTTTTTTAATTTTTCTATATCAACCCTTACAAGTATCTTCTCTTTCACTTCAGCCGGTAAATTATCAACCAGGTATCTTTTTATTTTGTTTTTAGTATTTGAGACATAATTTAATTGTGCAGATATGTCTCCAATTTTTTCTAAACCATCCAAAGTCATTCCGATGCCAAATGAGGCTCCAACTATACCAGATATAGTCCCAAAACTTTTTTTTGCATCATCAATAATCCTAGAACTTGCATAAGTTAATATAACCCCTGCAACTGCTTTAATAGCATTAGACTTTATATTTTTATTTAATTCAATCTCGATTTTTTTTAATTGAAGGTATATTCCATATAAAAACATACCTGAATCAATACTTGCTTGGGATTTATTTTCAGACACCTGCTGTGATTTTTCAAAACAATAAAAAACCTCACTTATATCCCTTCCTTTATCAAGAATAAGGTTGCTTTTTATAGAACCCATTAAAAAATAATGCTCATCAGTAGGATTGTTTAAAAGCAATTCTCCAAGTTTACTTTCAGCTTCTAAATACCTGCCACCTTTAATGGCCATTACGATTAAATCATTCATTTATATTAATTTAAGTTGCAAAATAAAATTTTAAAATCATGTTTATATATCAACCATTTACTGTAAACAAATACTACCATCGCTATTTATTTTAGTAAACCATTTTATTTTTTTCCCATTATATTTATCAAAACCACCTGAAACAATAATTTTCTTATCACTTGCTAAAAAAGAAGTGGATATTCTAAGGTTGTTTCCACTTAATACACCTGAGTAAATAAATCCTGAACCCACATTTAAAGTTTTATCAATTGTGCCATCCAGAGAGAATCTTGCAAACCCGTTTATATCTTCATTGTTAATTTTTGAAAATTGACCACCGATATAAATGTTATTGTCAGATTCTATGTTTCCAATGAAGTATAAGTTTAAATCGTTTAGGATTATAGTCTTGAAACTAGCATCTTTACTTCCATCAGAATTAATTCTTTCTATAAAGCTATTTGTTGTGTTATCATCATAATGAATTAAAAATTTATTACCAGAAATTTTAGATATATGATAAACTAAATTCATTTTTATTGAAGATTTAAAACTGTTGTCAACACTACCATCATTATTTAATCTAACTAGTCCACCTATAGCACCAATTAAAATTTTTCCATCACTACCAAAAGATACTGCCCTTGGAAAAGTGACATTATAGGGTGTAAAAGTGTTATCTACGGTTCCATTTGAGTTTAATCTTATTAGCTTGTTGCCGCCTAAAATATTTCCAAGCAATAAAATTTTATCATCATTTTGAATTTCCATATCATATATCAGAGTGCTTGTTATAGTAGTTTGGAATGAATTATCAACAGAACCATTTGTATTAATCCTAGTGAATTTAAAAACTCCATTTTCATTATAACTAGCGATATATTTGCCATCGCTTTGTATCAGTATTTTGTATTTTCCTCTAAGATATCCAATGCCATTAAAATTTTGATTAAAATTAAATGAGTTATCCATAGTGCCATCGGCATTTAATCTAATTAAAGTGTTAATAACATTATTATTTAATTCGTTACTACTGACAGAAGAACTAACTAAAATTTTACCATCATTTAATTTTTGAGAAAAAATTTCATTTTTAAAAATTACAGGATTTGCAAAACAACCATACAGAGAATCTGTTGTGAAATTTAACTCACTGCTGTATGATGTTCCGACGCTATTTGTTGCAAATGCTCTAACGAAATATTTTGTTTGTGGTTTCAAGTTATTTATTGAACCATTAATAGAATAATTTAATGTTGCGATGCTATCAAGACTTTTATCATTATTTATAGTTGGATTTGGTGAAGTAGACCAGCAAAGTCCATTGGCAGTTAAATTTGCTCCGCCAAAATCAGTAATTGTGTAGAATAACTTTCCACTTAAAGGTGTTATGGATAGTATTGCCGCATTTGATGCTAAAGTAATTTTAGGCGCTGTAGCAGTTGGAGTAGTAGGATTGCTTGGTATACTTGGAGATTGAGGAGTTGGTTGCTGTGATGCCTCTTTTGAACAACTTAGAAAAATAAAAATGGTATAAAAAAGTAATACTGTTTTCTTCATAAACTTTGATTTTGGTCATAAATAAAACAATCTTTTTTAAATTAAGTTTAATTTTTATATAAAAAAAATTCTATATTACTTTAAATTTTTGTATAATCAATTGATAGATAACGGTTTAATATGAATATTTTAAAATAGTCTAGAAAGGACTTGAACCCTGCCTAATCTTAAAATCTAACCAGCTGTTTATGAGCATTTTACAGCCAAAATTCACACATTGTATAAGTATTAGCACTAAATACAGCACTATATATAAAACCATTGGACATTTGAGCTGAATATCCAATACAGAATTTAGTACAGGGTAATTTCTTGCATTCAATTTCCTATGTGTATGAAATGCATGCAATTTGATTTCTATCTCAAATGATACCCCTAAGTTCACAATTTGACTTTTAAAAGTTTGACCCACCCAGTTAAGCAAATTCATTTCCCATTTACAGGTATCCTGTTCTTATTATGCTAGTAACCTTGAGCATGTAAACGTCTCTTGATTTTGAGTTGATAAACTTAGACATATAATTATTTCATATATTTAATGGGTAAAAAAGATATAATGAAGTCATACTATAGAATAATGTTAGGAGCTAAAAGTTTATATGCTGAAGAATGCTACAAAGGTGGGTTCATTGGTTCGGACTTTGATATTAAAGGTGATTTAACAAAATCACTTCATGAAAACTGGCGTGAATTCAACAAAGAACAAATTCCACAATGGATTTTAAATCATCCTGAAAAAAGTAAAGTTTCAGCTGGGCTAGCTTGTGGTTTTACATGGACAATTGCTAAAGGTATACAAAACGGAGATATTGTTATTTGTCCTAATGGACAAAGTGAGTATTATGTTGGCGAAGTCATAGGGAGTTATTATTACAGTGAGGGTAATGTATTGCCTCATAGAAGGAAGGTGAATTGGTTTACAAATACTATTTCTAGGCAATCATTCAGTGAAGCATTGAAAAACTCAAGCGGCTCAATTGGCACAGTTAGTAATGTTTCTAAGTATGCGGATGAAATTGAGGCATTGATTCAAGGCAATAAACAAGCGTCATTAATTTCTACAGATAGCAATGTTGAGGACGTATCCGAATTCGCTTTAGAAAAGCACTTAGAAGATTTCTTAGTTAAAAACTGGAAACAAACAGATTTGGGACGTATATATGATATTTATGAAGAAGAAGGTGAACTTGTAGGTCAACAATATCCTTCTGATACAGGTCCTATAGATATATTAGCTGTTAGTAAAGACAGGAAGGAATTATTGGTTGTAGAACTCAAAAAAGGTCGGGTAAGTGATGTTGTAGTTGGACAAATACAGAGGTACATGGGGTTTGTTAAAGAAGAATTAGCAGAACCTGGGCAAATAGTAAAAGGTGTTATTATTGGTTCCGACGATGATTTAAGAATCAAAAGAGCATTGTCGGTAACCACCAATATAGATTTTTTTAAGTATCAAATTAGCTTCAAGCTATATAAATAATAGTATGATTGATAACCTTAAGTTCATTCTTGAAAATTACCTTCAATTAAAGAAAGAGCATAAATCTGATACACACATATTATTTAAGAAGCTATGCGTAGATTCAGCAAAAGAATTAGCCGAATTCATAAATGATGATAGGTATATAGTCAAAGGTTCGGTCGGTGTAGGCGTTTGGAGTTCTGTTCCCTGGCTCGCCATATTTGATAGATTTGTCACAACTTCAGCTCAAAGTGGTTTCTATCCAGTCTTTTTGTTTAAAGAAGATATGTCTGGATTTTATCTTTCTTTAGGGATTGGCGTTACGAGTGTTCAGTTAGAATATAAAGAGAGCAAGAAAATTAGAGAGGCTTTAAAGAACCAAAACAGCCTACTCTTAAATAAGATAAAAGCTATTCCAATTGGATTTGAGACATCAAAAGGTTTGAACTTTAAATTACAGTCTGGGAAAAGCTCGAATAAGTTGGCTTCAAATTATGAGGAAGGTTGTGTAATAGCAAAGTACTATGATGCAAAAAGACTACCAACTGACAAGGAACTATTTCAAGATATTACCAACCTCTTGGAAACATATCAGCAGGTAATTTACGACTCAATAACAGTTTCAACTAAAGAAACTGCAGACGAACTATCAGAAGAGTTTCCTTCATTTGTTATAGAGTCAGATTTAAGGAAAATGAGACATCATGTGCGTATTGAACGTGATGATAGAAAACTAATCCAGGAAGTTAAAAAGCGTAAAGGATATGAATGTGAATGTTGTGGATTTGATTTTGAAAGAACATATGGAATAATTGGAAGAAATTATATAGAAGCACATCATAAGCAGCCTATACATCAGCTAAAAGGTAAAATTATAAAATTAGATGCAGAGAAAGACTTTATTGTGCTGTGTTCAAATTGTCATAAAATGATTCATAGATTAGATGACCCGTCAGACCTAGATAAACTTAAACAATTAATTAATAAAACTTCCAGCTCAAAGACATAATGAAAGGAAATTAAAATTGCATGAATTTCACACGCCTAGGAAATTGCAAGAATGAAATTAAAAACCCGCTAGTATCAGGCTAGCGGGTAATAATTAAGCAGCTTGAAGTTCTTCAGGCTCATCGTCATCGCCTTGACTTACTTCATCCCATTTGGATTTTTTACCTTCATTTAGAATCCTTGAAATAGTTGATTCTGATGTGCCAATTTGAGCGGCAATGTCTTTTCCCATCAAACCAGCTTTTTTGAGTTCAGATGCCTTTTTATAGATTTTAATTCTTTCGTAATCTATTGGCTTCTCATAAAGGTTATCAAAATCTTCTCTTTCTCCTTTAGATGTAAATCTTAAATTTTCTGGGTCAAAGTACAAAACAAAGCTTCTATCTTTTTGTTCTGCTTTTAAATAATTTCCCTTTGTAATGCACAAGTGCCTTTTGTTTATGTCATGCATATCTACTCTTAACTCAACTACTGTTCTCATTTTAGCTTGAAAACCCTGTCCTCCGTGTAAATTATGTTTACTTGGAGCACCAGATTCGCCACGTTTAACTAAGTGATGAAGAAATAGAATAAGACAGCCATGCTGGTCAGCAATTTTCTGCCATTTCTTTAAATATGACCTCGTTTCATTTGAGTTAATAGCATCACCTTCATAAACATCGCTAAAACAGTCTATAATGATTGCGTCAGCTTGTTCTTGTTCTAGAGCTCTTATTACTTCCTCTAGAGAGTTTTCTGGATTGAAAATGAAACGAATTCTACCTAAACTCTCATCAATCATCCCCTCGGTCTGTATTTTTAGAAGCTCAGCTGTCTTTGACATGCTATCTTCTGTAGATACAAAAATGACTTTGTTGTGAACTGCATTTAATTTAAATCCAAGGAAGTAGTCGTCTTCTTGAGATATGGCTATTGCTAAATCTCTAAGAATCATACTTTTCCCTGTGTCAGTTGCTCCAGCTATACATGCTAGGCCTGTTTTTTCAAATACCCCTTCTAAAAGGCTTTTTTCTTGACTCAAGCTTTCATTTTTTATGAGCTCAAGAGCTGAGATTGTTCCCATGTTGTTTGATTTAAAATTTGGAAATAGGAGCTGCAGCATCCATATGAGTCCAAAAGTATAATCTCAAAAATGGGGAATAAGGAGTGTCTCCTCCTGAAAATCCTCCTAAATCTCCTCCTCAATTATTGACTTGAAATCTTCCGTAGCATCTAGAATGTGAATATGAGCCGTATATTTACTTATATTTTCATTTGAAACTGGCTTTAAAGAATTAATTAATCCTCTTACAGTTCGCCCGCTTTTATCAATATTTAGTATACTCGACAATTTTTTATATAGCTTATCTTTTTTTGAAAAAACATGTTGTTCTAAGTGGTCAATAAATCCAATATGATGGAAAAGAGCAATAGTATATGGCATGTTATTTTTTGTTTTAATCAATTCAATAATTGCCTTTTTTTGACTTTCGTTTAGCTGCTTTATTTTGTCAAGACTAAAAAATCCAATCTCATTTAATTTCTCAAATAGCAATGGCATTCTCTCATTTTGTAAAAGCTTTTTTTGTTTTTCTTCAATAAGATTTGTTTGAGGTTGTTCAAATAATTTCAAAAGACGAGCTACCTTTATTCTTGTTTTATCATAACATAAACTGTATACCTGAAAAGATTTTTTTAATATCTCTTTTTCGTAATCAGAATATAAATATTCTTCATTTAGAATGCTTTCGTCTCCATTTGCAATATAGTACACTTTGTAATCATTGACTAGATTTACTTTTCTTCTTTCGGGTTTATATTTTATAGAGTATTCAACTTGTCTTTGTAAAAAAAGTATAGAGCTTATTGAATCGTCTTTTTTTTCTAATTGATAATTCAGATGGTTAATGATTTTTTTTCTAATCCAATTAAAGTATTTTTCAAAAAGCCTTTCATCAATTATATATTTAATCCTTTCGTCATCTGATTGAAAATTAATATCATTTTGATGAATTTCTAAGTCAATATCTTGAAATGAGAATGCAAAATGATTTTCAAATTCTAAAAAGAAGTTGTCTATTTGCTTTACACTTGTTATGGTTTCTGTAAACAGGTCATTCATTCTATAAATTTAATGAACTTATTGCTTCTCCAAGCTTCCTTGTATCTAGTTTTGCATAGTGCTTCTCTGTAATCATTGTGCTTGAATGTCCCATGAGTTCACTTACCACTTTAATAGGTATATTATGGTAGAGTAAGATTGAGCCAAATGTTTTTCTAGCTATCTTATGTGTTAGTGGAATCTCAATATGGAGAATATCTCCAATTTCTTTTAGGTAACTGTTGACTTTCTGGTTGGTGATTCTAGGCAGTATAAAGTCGTTTTTAAGCCCTTGTTTTTCAAACTTGGCTAGTAGGGCCTGCGCCTTATTTAGGAGCGGAATTTGTATCCTTTTACCTGTTTTACCCCTTACATAATCAATCCATAAATTACCATTAACACCATTTATCAGGTTGGAGGTAGTCAAAGACATAGCATCGGCATAATGGAGCCCTGTGTATATACTAAACAAGAACAGTTCCTTTACTCTATTTAGTCTTTCTTGAGAAAGAATAGTTGTCTCCAACTTAGTAACCTGTTCATGTGTTAGAAATAGGATTTCTGTTTGAACTGATTTTGATTTGTGACCTAGGAATGGGTCTCTATCAATCCATCCTCTTTCAAGAGAATATCTCACGATTGATTTAAGCATCTGTATTATCTTGTTGATACTAACAGTCTTCATTGACCTTTGTGCTCTTAGATAGAGTTCTAAGTCATCAATAAACACTCTGTTGAGCTTCTTTAATGGTATGTCGTTGATTTTAAATTCAACTTTTAGGAAGTCTTGAACTGAGTTTGCCAGATAGTTAAATTTAATCAATGTGGTTTTTTGATAATCCTTACCCAAAAGCTTCTTCATCTTTTCAAAGCGAATCTTATATACTGACATTAATGTAGTTGGTTTACTATCATTATTTCCTGTCATGAGATTCTTGACATCTAAAGGAGAAATATCTTCATTCCTCTTAATTGCCTCATAGACTATGTTCTTAATTTGTTCTCTTATTTTCTCAAGGTTACTGTTGATAATTAAAGACTCAACTGAGTTGCCTTTAACTCTCTGTCTTTTCTTATCCCATGTTTCAAGTTTAGTACTAATGTTGGTGCCAAAGCGACTTTTTTCAGTGCCATTGGAGATGTCACAATAGATTGGAATTTCACCATTCAATTTCTTTCTTGATGTAAGAGCTAAAAAGCTTGTTTTTACGTTCATTTCACATTCATTTTATTGGTTAATGATGTGCTTTTCTAAGTCAAAACCAAAGGCACTAAATTTTTTCACTTTAGCACTAAAATAAGCACCAGAAATATGGGCTTAAATGGGTGTTTTATCTCCTAACCGACTGATGTATAAAATGACTTAAAAACGTCTGAAACTCAATGATAGTAAGCCCAAACAAAAAGGGTCTACGCTTTTAACAGCATAAACCCTTGAAAATCATGCCTTTCGGCTGTGGGCCCACCAGGGCATGATCCTGGGACCCCCTGATTATGAGTCCGTTTTTTTTATTTTCTAGCCTTTACTAACTTTTTCTAAATTTAATATATATTATTGATATTCAGTTATTTATATGGTTTAAGTTTTCTTTCATTTTCTAACTTTTACTTAAAATGTTTCTAAATTGTTTCTAAATTTTGTAATTTAGAAACATGAAACCGACAATTCAAATTCTATTATATACGGAAAGGGAAAAGCAAAATAGCAAGTATCCAGTTAAAATCAGGGTTATCTACCAACGTCAGCACCGTGATTTTAAAATTGGGCTGGATATGACTAAGGATGAATTTACAGAGGCATCAAAACCTAAACCTTCCAAAGCTTTTATAAAATCTGCAGCTGAACTAACATCCTGGAAAGAAAAAGCTAACAAGGCGGTGGAAGCATTGCCTCAATTTACATTTGATAAGTTCCAGGCAATGATTTTTGGTAAGCATAAAGACGCATCCGATATCTATCCGTTTTTCGATGATTACATTAAAAATATATATAGCGAAGATCGAATAAAGACTGCTTCAGCTTATCAAACTGCTTTGAATACAATTAAACGTTTTCATGGTAAAGCAAAACTTAGCATTTATGATATAACGCCACAATTTTTAAATAACTTCCATAAATGGATGTTGAATCAAAATAATAGCCCTACTACTGTAGGTATTTATACCCGAACACTTCGAGCAGTATATAATTACTGTATCAGTCTTGGAGTTATTAAAAGAGATGAGACTTATCCTTTCGGAAGAAATAGATTTATTATTCCAGCTGGACGAAATATTAAAAAGGCATTAACCCTAGCCGAAATTAAAAAGATCTATGATTATAAGCCTATAGAAGGAACTTACGAAGACAGATCAAAAGATTTTTGGATGTTTAGTTACTATTGCAATGGTTTAAACTTTAGAGATTTAGCAAAACTTAAGTTTAAGAACATAGATGGAGATATGCTTAGATTCATCCGTGAAAAAACAAAAAAAACGAGCCAAGGCAACCAACAAGTTATTAGTTGCTTTTTGACCAAGGAATCAATGGAAATAATAGAAAAATGGGGCAACGAAGACACAAGCCCGGATAATTACATATTTCCAATATTGGATATTGATGACAGTCCGCTGGACCAATCCCTTAAAATTGACCAGCTTATTCAAACTACCAATAAGAATATGAAACGTATCTGTGAATTTCTTGAGCTAAGTAAAGTTGCTACAACTTATTTTAGCAGACATTCTGCTGCAACTATACTAAAACGTTCTGGTGCATCAATTGGACAAATTCAAGAAGCATTAGGTCACTCCAATTCAATTGTTACGCAAAAGTACCTTGATAGTTTTGAGGATGACAGTAAAAAAGAATTAGCAAAAGCACTAACTAAATTTGAATAAAATGGAAGCACTACCATCTGAATTTACATCTATTATTGAAAGACTAGAGCATTTAAAAAAGATGCCAATACTTGATGATGTAAATGTATTTGATTATGAAACAGCCGTCTGGAAATTTAAAGTAGTTGCAAAAAGTACGATATGGAAGGAATCCAGTCAAATGGTTGTTGAAAGAATAAAAAAACTAGTTGGTGAATTTTATAAAGAAAATTATAAACGTTACAGCCTAATTACAAACCATATAGAATTTGAAGAGTCTCGAGAAGTCTTACATAAAGGTAAAAATAAAGATGGGGATTATTTTATCATAACACCCAAAGGGAAGATCAGAAAAAATAAAATAACAAATGACGAAGACAGAAAAAAATGGTATTCAAATATAATTCCAGAATTAAAGGCCTATGAATCTTTAAGCCAAGAGAACTTGGGTAGTAGGCCATTAGTTGAAATAAATATAGCTGAAGAGTTGTCAAAATTTGAAACAAAAAATTTAGGTCCACTTTTTGATGACAAGGGGGAATCTAGAAGCAATTTTATACGTTTGCTTAGTGACCCATTTTTGTTAGATTATGAGATTGAAGTAATGAAAATATTCTTCGGCACACCTTTGAAAACAGTTGCTATTGATCTAAATAAACTTATAAAAAAATATAAATTACCTTTTGCTACACCTGCTGTTTTAATAGAGTTTGGTTGCTTTTACCATTTACACAAAGGAATGGAAACAAAAGTTACTCCATCAAATTTCAGATCAGTTATATCCAAAACAAATAAGTCCAAGTAAGATATTTACACATATCCCACTAAATCTTAGTGGCAATGAAAGCAATTTATGTTAGGTTGCTTTCATTGCTTTTATCTTCTCGTATCCCTTACAAATTATTAAGTTCTTTGCGTTTCAAACTAAATAAATGAAACATAGAAGAACAATGAAACCAGATCCAAAATTTGGTTATATCGATGCTATCGACTGTGCTTCCATGCTTGGTGAATCATTAAGTGCACTATACAAAAAGACGGCACTTGGTGAAATTCCTTTTTATAAGCCTAATGGTAAGCTGTTATTCCGGATCGATGAAATCAAAGCTTGGATTGAACGGTCAAAAAACTAAAGATTTTTTCCTTCCAACAATATTATGCAGTTGCAAATGCAGTAATAGATGGAAGGAAATTGTACCAGTGTTATAGATGATGGATTAGCTCCTGGTGCACTAACTGTAAATGCTAGTTCGATTTAATATTAACCGGTGGGTAACCACCATATAAAACAAGTAATATGAAAAAAAGTTTGTCTATTCAAACGAAGCTTTTAGAAAATGGATTCAAATATCTGCGATTATGCGATACTGAATCATCAACAAGTCCAGAAATTATGCATTATACACTTGAGAAAGAGTTAGGTGCAGATGCGAATTTCTGCAGTATCAACCAGTACACTGATATCAGTACTGAAGAAGGATTAAAAATTCTTGATTGTTTCCTAAACCCATCATTAATCCATCCAAACCCACTTGATATCTAGTGATTATGTATAGCCCTTCATTTAATTGTTGGGCTATACAATTTTTTAAAAAAATAAAAACAAATAAATATGGAAAGCATTAGCAATCCCCAAACGCTATCAATTGCCGAAGTAGCTAAAATGGTAGATTTTCCAGGTGGTGAAATAAAGTTCTTTAGTTGGCTTCGTGAGAAAGGCTATTTATTACAAGACAATACACCAGCTGAAAAATACAGAAGGAATAAATGGTTGAAATTAGTAAAAACAGGCATAATGATTGGAAAAATGCAAACCATTGTTCCAGTAACACGTGTAACTGTATTGGGCCTTGGAGGACTTGATAGGGCAGTTAAAAGAGCCTTCCCACCATGTAAGCCATGTAGTTAAAATACAAAACCTATACAACAACAAGGAGGTGTAAAATGGCACCTCCAATTTTTTTAAAATAATAAAATTTATGACATACGAAAAAGACAATTACAATCTGTTGGCAGCAATAAATGATTTGCCAGATTTACTAAAGGAAACAGTCAATTTGATGGAAACTCCACAAGAGAAGTATATGGGTCTGTATGCTGCTACAGTCCTTACTGGATCTTTGATGCCACATGTTTGGGCCAATTATGATGGCAAAGTAAATCACCCTGCATTAATGCTAAGTGTTTCTTTTCCGCCAGCAGCCGGCAAAGGTAAATTAGCATTACTACCATTGGTATTAAAAAAAATAAATGATGAATTAAGATCAACAAATAATCATCTTATGAAGACTTACCGGATGGAACTAAAGGAGTATGAAAAAAATAAAAAAGCGGGAAATCTAACACTTCCGCCAGAAAAGCCACAACTACCAATCCTGCTTATTCCGGCAAATACGACTTCTTCCAAACTCACAGAGCAACTTGCAGAAAATGCTGGTGCAACGATGGCGTTACTCTTTGAAACGGAAACGGATGCAATGACTAATATGATGGGGAATAAATTTGGGGGTGACAACTCAATGATCTTCCGTAAGGTCTTCCATCATGAGCAGATAAGCCAAATGCGAAAGAACAACTCGGAGCATCTTGATGTCTTGAATCCTAAAATGGCCATTGTGATTACTGGGACCCCATCACAAATACCTAGGCTGTTTCATTCAAACAAGGATGGCCTGCTATCTAGGTTTATGAATATTTCAGGTACAGCATCAATAGTTTGGAAAGACGTACAACCCTGTGAAACTTGTGTGCCTCTTAATACGCTTTTTGAAGAGAAGGCAGATGCTTATTACAAGTTATACCAATATTTTAAGGATAGAAATGTAGAAGTGAAGTTCACCAATGAACATTGGAATTTGTTAAATGAAACAGGTGCCAGACGTTTAGAACACAGCAATTTAGAAGGTGGCGAAAATGCAACGAGCATTGCAAAAAGGCATGGGAATATGACTATTAGGATAGCAACCATTTTAACCATGGTAAGATATTTTCAAAATCAATTGTCAAGTGATGTTATTGTATGTAGCGACCAAGATTTCCAAATAGCATCATGGATGGCCGAGGAGTCTTATCAATGCTGTATCGATCTGTTTAAAGATCTTCCTGGAGAAAAAAATGAAGCAGATGAACGAATGGATGAGATGTTTGATATGCTTCCAAAGCAGTTTAAGCCAAAAGAGTTAGCCCCCTTATGCAAATCATTGAATATTTCTAAAAGAACCGCAGAGCGAATGCTGGATAAACTTAAGAAAGCTGGAAGGTTAACTTCTGTAAAAAAGGGAGAGTATGAAAAAGTAACAGTGGCGGATTAGGCGAATGGCGGATAATCTAAATTAATAATTGCCCTACATCATATAAAAGGTGTAGGGCTAAATTTAAAACTATATGATTTTAACAGATATACAATGGTGTAAGTTGACCCATAACTTTTGGCATGGTTGCCGCAAACTAGGAGTTGAATGTGCTGCATGCTATATGTTTAGGAACAAGAAAAAAATTGGTCAAAATGGTTCGATCATTCATAGATTGAGTGATGCAACCTTTTATAAGCCATTATTTGAGAAGGAAGGTGCAATTATATTCACTTGTTCTTATTCTGATTTTTTTCTAGAGCAAGCGGATGAATGGAGAGAAGATGCATGGGATGTAATTAGAAAAACTCCACAGCATATTTGGCTAATACTAACAAAGAGGCCAGAAAGAATTAAAGATCATTTACCGCCTGATTGGGGCAAAGGCTGGGATAATGTTTGGTTTGGTACATCAATAGGCATTCAATCTTCCATGCACAGAGCTGTTACGCTAGCATCTATTCCTGCAAAAGTTCGCTTTATTTCAGCTGAACCGCTTTTAGAAGAAATAGATTTTTTAGTGGAAAGTGATGGCAAACGAATTATTGATGATTATCAGTGGTTGATATTAGGTGGCGAAAGTGGAGACCAGTTTGGTCCCTATAAATATCGACCCTCAGAATTAGCATGGTACGAAAAAATTGTTAAGGATTTAAAAGATAAAACCGATGTTGCTGTGTTTGTAAAACAACTTGGTTGTCATTTACGTGATACAATGCATCTGAAGCACCATCATGGTGGGGATATCAATGAGTTCCCCAAAAGTCTGCAAATACGTGAATTTCCAATTGATGGGATTGAGCATATGCTTTAATAATCCGCCAACTGACAGTTCCGCCAAGTAATGATTTTAGGCATTTCCCTCTGTAGAACATTTACTACAGGGGGATTTTTGAATTTATTAGCAACTAACCCCTTTTACTTGTAAATAAACTCAACAACAAACTAATAATTCCTCTACCTACTTTTCTTTCTATACCAGATTGAGTAGTTGGGATTCCCGTTTGCCTAGCAAAACGTTGTTTAGCAGCAGGTATACCCAAAGCTCTTTTCCAAGAGAAGGAAAAACCGTACTTAGACATGATTTATAATTTTCACTAATTTAGTAATAATCTCCTTAAGTTTTTAGTTAGTAGCTGGTGGAGCAGTTTTTACTACATCAGTTATTTCAAAATTGAATGTATATTCTTTTTTAATTCCATTCACTTCCATTGGCATCAATAATCGATACTTCAAACCTTTTAGTTTCATTACTACAGCTTCAGTTTCAGGCTTATTGAAATCTGCGGTAAGCCATAAATCAGTAGTTTCCCAACCTCCAGGATTACTAACATATTGGCTGTAATATCCTTGTTTATAATAAACATTATCTGTAGGAACAACCATATCACTCCATGAAGTTTTTGATGGAATAGTTGTGGGTACTTGAGCAGCATTTCTATCTACATACTTAACACCTTTGTGCATCACTTTTTTCCCTTCTCCATAAGGAATAAAGGAGGTTTCGTCCCAAATAATTTTAATTGATTTATCTGTCTTATTATAGATTTCAAAATCTATTTCTTTGGTCCCTACTGAAAAACTGATTTTTAAATCGTTATCCTCATATAAGTTATCAGTAATATTATCTCCTGTTAATTTATGGGAATAAGAATAAGTATTTCCTCTTAACTGAGCTATAGAAATACAACCAAATAATGTAAAAGTTGATAACACAAATACACCTATTATTTTTTTCATGAGAATTAATTTGATCTATTGAATTGAAATATCAACTGCTTTTGACTGTCTTACCTCCCCCAGGTAAAACAATCTATTTT
>JACCDL010630689.1_pt1 | contig 15565 bp, 16 predicted proteins | sample 7441931 | NCBI WGS metagenome assembly JACCDL01 (sample SAMN15323437, study PRJNA562643) | freshwater metagenome | isolation source: river surface water | place: USA:Blue River Watershed | collected 2017-08-16 | reverse complement strand
TTCGTTCAAGCGCTCAACGCCAGCTATGGAATGAACCTAGGGCGAATGGTGGGTGGAATGATGACGGGCATGGTCTGGGGAATGGTGATCAGCGTTGCCCTTTATCGGTTGTATTTTTCGGTAAATGATTATTTTCAAATGAAAAAACGTCTTAGCCACATCGCTACTTCCGGCACGAACTAAACCTCTCTATATTTAAAAAAACAACCATCTCCCGATTTTGTCAGCGATTTGTCAGTTAAAAGTTACTCGCAAGCAAAGCTAATAACTTAAAATTTAGGGCTGGCATTGTTTGTAATCTCCCGAAAAATCAATTTCCGTTTTATTCATTTATTACTATGCATCATTCTGTAGAAAATCTCCCCGGTTGGCGCGGAGATATTGAGCGCTTTATGGCGCTTAGTTTTATTCAAAATTTTCTGATTGTTCTGATCGTGATTAACGCCATTATTCTTGGCCTAGAGACTAATCACGAAATCATGGCTGAATTCGGTACCGAGCTGCTGGCCCTAGATCACGTTATTTTGTGGATCTTTATTGCTGAGTTGGCTTTGTTGATCGCCTCGCGGCGACTGCTATTTTTTAAAGATGCATGGTGTGTTTTCGATTTTTTGGTGGTTCTGATCGCGTTTGTTCCAGCTACTGGCAGTCTTTCTGTATTACGAGCACTGCGGGTCTTACGAGTTCTCAGACTCATTAATAAAGTCGAGAGTATGCGAACAGTGGTTGGGGCTCTCTTGAGTTCACTGCCAGGATTAGGATCAGTCTTTAGTCTGATTCTAATTATTTTTTATGTGTCAGCGGTTATTGCGACCAATATGTTTGGCGTTGATTTCCCGGAACGATTTGGTTCATTATCCAACAGTTTGTACACACTGTTCCAAGTCATGACCCTGGAAGGCTGGTCAGAAGAAATTGCCCGTCCGGTAATGGTGATATTTCCCTCCGCATGGGTTTTCTTCGTTCTTTTCATACTAACGGCTACCTTTATCGTCGTTAATCTATTCGTGGCAGTGATTGTTGATTCGATCAACTCTGTCCGAGCAGCGGCCAGTCCAGATCCACATGGAGTCATTGAAGAAGAAATTCGACACCTCAATTCTGAGATTTCCGAATTAAAATCTTTGATTAACGACATTCATAAAAAAATAAATAATTAACTATTTATCGGGACTACCAATTCCCAACCCGTTCGTTTCATAAAGGATTCGACATCCGCCGGTGTGTCTATATCCAAAATAAAGTGATCATTGACAGTTATGTGTTTGTGTACCAGCGCTGGATTATCGTCAATGAATTTACGGCATCCAATTTTTTTATCGGATGCTAATAATTGCGAAATTAGTTCACCTGAAAAAATCACTGGGTTACCGCGCTGCCCTTGCACTTCGGGATAAACAATTGACGTCTCAGGTGGACGTTTTTTGAAAGCAGAAACCAATTCAGTCAAATCATCCGCAGTCAGTAAAGGCTGGTCGGCCAACATAATCAGTACTAAATCCAACGTATTGGTTAACGCTTCAAGGCCCAGCCTAACTGACGACTGCTGACCCTCCTCCGGCGCAGTATTGCGTACTACCGACACTGGAAAACTCTCTACGGTCGGCTCCACCTCGGCATGGTAATACCCCGTTACGACCACGACTTCATCTACACCCGCACCGCTAAGTGCAATCATGTGTCGCTTTATCAGCGGCACGCCCTGCAGACTCAAGAGACATTTTGGTACTCTGCCCAAGCGCGATCCTTCGCCCGCCGCCAGCAAAACAGCACCCACACGTAAGCGAGCATACAAACCTCCGCCCTGCTTTAACAAACAACCCATAAACGACTCCTGCTCAATGTAAATTCACCAAATTTTCAAGGCTCTGTAAGCTGCTAATCGCCATAAATTGAGTAATTAAATGGGCACTTTTCACCATCGCTTCAGAAGCGGGTTGTTCTTTATTGGGATGCAGCCAGAATAACTTCGCACCGCGTTGCCGAATTGCCCGAATCGCCCGCTCAGTCAGCTCTGCCGGATCGGTATCATAGCCATCAGAAAGAACATACACCAAATCCCTAGACCCCAAGGCACGGCCAACGTGAATTTTTAAGAAAGCCTCTAAATTAGTGGCGATCTTGGTGCCGCCACCAAATCCAAAGGTAACAGCATTAATTTTTTCTTGAATACGGCCGTTACGGCTCGTAAGAAGGGCTGAGACTTCAGTCAACCGTGTATGAAACACAAACACACGTGCGTTTAACAACTGATGAAAAACGCGGCCTATACGCAAAAAGAAAGCTGCGTGTGACTCCATCGATTTACTCACATCAACCAACACATAAATTCGTGGCTTACGCTGATCGCGCTGCTTACGTTTAAGTCTAAGAAGCTCGCCATCTGTCGCCAGGCTCAGACGTATCGTCGCGGGAATATCAATACGGTGTGTTTTGTGCGTTTTTATCCATTTACGCATAAGCTTTTTGCGCAAGCGATGCTCCAATGGACGAATCAACGATTCAAGCTGAGCACTATCCTCAGGCATCCATTGCTGGGCGTCGCGATTCAATGGATCAGTTTTACTAGCACCTCCCATGGCTTGAGGATTATTACCGCTAAAGTCACCCTCCCCCCCTTGACCACCAACATCCAAACCTACTGAAGTGTTAGCCTCACCAGACGCCGCATTCATATCAGCATGCATTTGCGCTACCAAGCTTTGCAGTGATTTATTTTTTCTCTTAATACCCGAACTTTTTGTACTACCACGTACACGATGTGGAAACCAAAAAGCCTCAAAAAAATCAGGGTATTTTTGCCATTGATCAGGGGTCGAGCAAACCAACCCGCGCCAACATGATTTTAATTGTGAATACTGACTTGGTTTGAGTAATAAGGTAATACGCAGCATAGCGTCAAGCTCACCCAGACCGATGAGAAATCCATGCTCACGTAAATAGCTAGCAAAGCGCCGTATCTGCAGATCGGGCAACGTGGCCGCATCACCGGCCCCTTGCGCCTTACTTGAATGCTCCGGCGACGCCGACATCGATACCAACCCGATTATCTGTCCGTAACCCCGACAAAATCTCTGTTTCCATTTGCCAGCGATCTGAACGAGTTTTTAACAAAGACGACAAGCATGCACGAATAATTTCAGGATCATCGGGTACACGATCTTGTCCCATGGCGTAGAGCGCCCTGACCCAATCCAAGGTCTCTGCAATGCCTGGATTTTTTTCCAAATCGTGTTTGCGCAGCTTGTGTACAAAAGCCACCGCTTGTTGAACCAAATCTATATTCGCATTCGGCACTAATTTTTTTACGATGTCAATTTCGCGTGGCAGACTAGGATAATCTAAGAAATGATACAAACAGCGACGTCGCAGTGCATCAGATAAATCGCGTGTCCCATTGCTGGTGAGCACAACAATAGGGTGCGAGCTAGCTTTAATCGTGCCAAGCTCAGGAATAGAAATTTGGTATTCACCGAGTACTTCTAAAAGATATGCTTCGAACGATTCATCAGCACGATCAATTTCATCGATTAAAAGAACTGCAGGCTGATCTGAGCTGATCGCCTGAAGCAAAGGACGTTTCAAAAGAAATTCTTCTGAAAACAAATCATGTCTGATTTTCTGACTTATAGAATTTTCAGCTTCGCGTAATCGAATTTCTAAGAGTTGTTTACTGTAATTCCACTCATACACAGCTTGGTTGAGATCCAAGCTTTCATGACATTGCAAACGATACAAAGGTCTTTGCAAAGCAGTAGAAAGTGCCAGCGCGATCGCCGTCTTACCTACCCCCGCCTCTCCTTCCAATAGCAAAGGCCGATCTAACTCCATAGCCATCCAGACCAAGGTTGCAAGACTGTCGTCAGTCACGTAACCAGACTGCTCCAGCAAATTGGCGACTTGTTTTGGTGACATAATAAAAAATAACCATCGTTGCAGAACAAGGATAAAAATTATCCTGGCGTAATAGGCCTCGATGGTGACATGAGAGTTACGATGAGACTTACAACACGATGTGTTACTGATGCACCAGCCATGCAGGTTGGGCTAGGATGATAAGAGTCCACCTATAACCAAGCGGATTCCCCAGGTGGAATGTCTTTAACTGCAAATCATACTCTTAGACAGACTGAGCGGTTGCCCAAGTAGCTTCGTATTGATTGCGTTTTAACTGCGTTAATTCAGGCGATAAAGGAGTGAGGGTTTCTGACAAAAGTACGTTGGCCTGATGCCCATTATTCACTGAACCCCAACTATTCAATTCATCTACGAAGATTATTTTTTCGGTGGCGGCCGTAGCTACTTTTACTTCTACCAACGCACCGGTTTGCGATGTGATTTTCTTAAGCTCCGCTACCGCCTCTGCTGATACTTGGCTGACCAGCAAGCGAAGATATACTTGTTCTTGCAGGCTATTCAGATAAAACACTATATTTTTTATATCACAATCATTGTCAACAATTAACAGACGTTCATTAGCTGTAGACATTACGGTGGCAACATCGTTGTCATGATTATTGTTGGATGCCGATACCGAATTTGATGCCATCTCTATTTCTACCTGCAATTGTTCAACCGCATGATAGGCAACATTAAAAAGTTGTTCGATATTTTTTAAACGCTCTTTTTCCCCCGGCATGAATTCAATAGCGCTTGCCACTGCAATCGCTGGGAAAGGCTTCCATTGATAAATCAGAGTGTGGATAGAATTCATCCAACGTGAATGAATTTCTGAATCGGGTGAATAGAGATTGAAGTCGGGAGCGGTGTCTAACAGTGCTCGCAATTGATAAAGCAGAATCTTTTTATTCATAGCACTATCCCGTGGATGGCAAGACTAGATAAATTTATACTGATTACTCGTCACTCAAAAATACGTACCCGCTAATGTAACTACCTCACCACCCGTACTCATTTTAAAGCGCGCGATACCCGCACTGCGTATAGTGTTCACACCACCCAAATCAAGCCGCCGTACACCACGCGCTTTTAATTCTTCCATTGCTTTCCACAAAAGTAGATTGTGCGCATGTAAATCACGGCCCTTCTCTGTCGTCCAGCCTACGTGATAGATCGCTGCTTCTCCGTGAATCAAAAATAGCATCGCCGCAATGCGATCACGACCTATGTCTGCGCGTAAAGTAAGAATCGTTTTAGCAGGCTGCGGTCGCGATGCAACGTAACGCTCAAAGAATTCTACTGGTAAGCCTTCAAGACCTTTTTCGCTGCGTTGCTGCATCTCTGTTTCTAAGACCCAGCGAAATTGACCCGGATTCGTCCCTACGCGATGTATCGTCATTTCAGACGCTTCACCACCCACTAAACGATGACGCCACCGTCGATCCAATTGCGCGCGCAACGCTTCCATCGGGGGCGTTAGGTCTAGCATCACGGTTGACATACCCGTCATGACGCGCCGCCAAGGGCTAAGGCCGTGAACCTGACCCGCAAGTACCTCGGGGGTAAACAGCACGAGGCGCAAACCTTTTAGAGGAATAGATTTTTTAAGTTCGGAGTAAACCAAGGATTCATCCGCGGGCGACAGTGGTTTTAACCAAATCGGGCCACGCGTACACAAGGCTACTGCGCCCAAGCGCCCAAACCGTCGAACGATAAACTGAGCGAGCGCCACCGGAGCACCCTCTAAATCTACTTGCGCCCTCAGCACCGGAACGCCGAGCTTCTGCATAGCGATACCATACGCACTGTCTTGCTGAAGTGATGCCGCCGCCGCCGCATGAGCAGCATCCCATGCAAGCAAATCCAAGCCTTCCCAGCGCACATTCATTGAGCTAGTATCCTGCAAGTTCAACATTAACCGAGCCAAGCATGCTGCAACGCCTACTTGCTAAACGTCGCGACCAAACGGTCATGGGACACCGACTTGAAGAACCACGACTGACACTCATGGCCTTGCTGTGGGGTTTGCTGTATGTGGGATTGCCTATTATCGGCTTCGGCCTGCTCATGGATGTATTGATTGCGTTGGCCATGGGTCATTGTTTTGGTTTGTGGTGCTATTTTTAATATCGCAAAATTGCAAAGAATACAGACTACCTGTTTTCAGCGCGCCGTTTAGCGAAAAGCAATTCCGGCTCTATTTTCAGTGTAAAAAATACTTCGTTAGCCATCACGACTCCATCGAATGACCTAGGTTAAGAAAATATCACTCCACCACCCCAGCCCGCGCCTTGTATATTTTTTTGTAACTGTCGAGCAGTCGATGATGCCTGTCAAGCCCCTCTAGTTTCATGCTCGTTGGTGTTAATCCGAAAAAGCGAACGGTGCCATTGACTGACCCCATAGCGGCATCAATACGGACATCGCCAAACATACGACGGAAGTTGACCTCATAGTCAGCCAGCTCCAAATCCTCATCGAGGGTCACTTCTAGCACCACATTCAAGGCTTGATAAAACAATCCGCGCTCAACCGTATTGTCGTTGTACTGCAGGAAGGCTCCGACTAATTCATGCGCCTCTTCAAATTTTTTTAGTGCGAGATTAATTAAAAGCTTTAACTCGAGAACCGTTAATTGCCCCCACACGGTATTGTCATCAAATTCAATACCAATCAAGGTAGCAATATCTGAATACTCATCCAGCTCGTTGTTATCCAAACGATCAAGCAGCGCCGCCAAGCTAGCATCATCTAAACGGTGTAAGTTAAGAATATCTGAGCGGAACAACAGCGACTTATTGGTGTTATCCCAAATTAAATCTTCGACGGGATAAACTTCGGAATAACCGGGCACCAAAATTCGGCAAGCGATTGCACCTAATTGATCATAGACTGCGGTGTACACCTCGTTGCCCATGTCCTCAAGTATGCGGAATAAGCTTGCGGTTTCTTCAGCATTGGAGTTTTCACCTTTGCCGGAAAAATCCCACTCAACAAATTCATAATTTGATTTGGCACTGAAAAAGCGCCAAGACACAATGCCACTAGAATCGATGAAGTGTTCAACAAAATTATTTGGTTCTGTAACTGCGTTACTTTCAAAGGTAGGACGCGGCAAATCATTCAGGCCCTCAAAGCTTCGACCTTGCAGTAACTCAGTAAGGCTGCGTTCCAATGCAACTTCAAAACTAGGATGCGCACCAAAAGATGCAAACACGCCGCCCGTGCGCGGATTCATCAACGTAACGCACATCACAGGATAAGCACCGCCCAGTGACGCATCTTTTACCAACACCGGAAAACCCTGCGCTTCTAATCCTTGAATACCCGCTACGATGCCGGGGAATTTCGCCAGCACATCCTGCGGCACATCAGGCAAAGCGATTTCACCTTCTAAGATTTCACGCTTAACGGCGCGCTCGAAAATTTCAGACAGACACTGCACCTGCGCTTCGGCCAATGTATTACCCGCGCTCATACCATTGCTGGCGTAAAGATTTTCGATCAAGTTAGAAGGAAAATAAACCGTCTCGCCATCGGAATGCCGCACATACGGCAGCGAACAAATACCGCGCTCACTATTACCGGAGTTCGTGTCGATGAGATGCGATCCGCGTAACTCGCCATCAGGGTTGTAAATGTTCAGGCAGTACTCATCAAGAATTTCCACCGGTAGTTCATCAGCCAGACCTGGCTTAAACCAACGCTCATTCGGGTAATGAACAAAGTCTGAGTTAGCAATCTCTTCGCCCCAAAAAGCGCCGGCATAAAAATGGTTGTTACTTAGCCGCTCAATATATTCACCCAAGGCTGATGCTAATGCGCTCTCTTTAGTCGCACCCTTACCATTGGTAAAACACATCGGTGAATGCGCATCGCGAATATGCAAGGACCATACATTCGGAATGATATTGCGCCAAGAAGCGATTTCAATCTTAATACCCAAGTTTGCCAATAATCCGGACATATTGGCGATGGTTTGCTCCAACGGCAAATCTTTACCAGCGATGAATGTACTAACATCGGAAGATGGTTTTAATGTGAGTAAGGATTGCGCATCCGCATCGAGGTTATCAACTTCCTCAATCACAAACTCAGGGCCCTCTTGTACTACTTTTTTAACAGTACAGCGCTCTATCGAGCGCAAAATTCCCCGACGATCAACTTCAGGAATATCGGGGGGTAATTCAACCTGAATTTTGAACATTTGCTGATAACGATTTTCAGGATCAACAATATTGTTTTGCGACAGACGAATATTTTCAGTCGAAATATTACGGGTCTCGCAGTACAACTTCACAAAATAAGCTGCACACAACGCTGACGAAACTAAAAAATAATCGAAAGGGCTCGGCGCTGATCCATCGCCCTTATAGCGTATAGGCTGATCTGAGATGACCGTGAAATCATCGAACTTAGCTTCGAGGCGTAGCTTGTCGAGAAAGTTGACCTTAATTTCCATGGGATTTTTTAATAATTAACCTGATTGCAAAGGGACGTCCCAGTCAACCCAGCTGAACCGTCAAAATAAAGATTGAATTACGTGAAGCTTAGATACGTCAAATGACTTCTCTATGCCACCAAATGGCGTGCAATCTTCATTAGCCAGCTCAATCGGGCGAGATATATACTGCTCTAAGACTGTTATAGGCAAGAATGTTGGCAAAATGTAAGTTTAAGACTTATTTTTCGTGGTGTGCCAGTATTTTTCAAAATAAATTACATTGATTATGCTCGAAATCGATCGTTTAAATTCCCTGGGATGGTTTGCGCAATGTACTTATCAGCCTAACTGACTTTATGAATGCCTCGAAGAGTAATAACGCATCACCGGAATGTGGACTTTAACTTTTTAGATATATCCGATAGTTCTATGCAGACTACCGTCAAAAAAAGAGTCGCAATAGTGGGTGCCGGTATTGCAGGCCTCAGTTGCGCAACTCGTCTTCAAGCAATGGGATTTGAGGTCGAAGTTTTTGAAAAAAGTCGTGGCCCCAGCGGGCGCATGAGTACAAGAGAAGGCGATGGTTGGACAGCAGACCATGGCGCCCAGTATTTCACAGCCCGCGATCCCCTTTTTAAACACGAGCTCAGCTCTTGGATTGATAAGGGCGTCGCAGCCCGTTGGAATCCCAAGATTGGTGTATTTGAAGAAGGCCGATGGAGGGCATCAAGCTCCAATGAGTCGCGCTATGTTGCCACTCCCAGTATGACTATGATTGGGAAATATTTAGCCCGCACTCTTACGCTTCATCTCAATCAAACGATTGATCAGTTAATGCCAATAAATGATCAATGGCAGCTTGGTAGTAAAGAGTCTGGTCTTATCAGCTCTCTTTTTGATTTTCTGGTTTTAGCAATACCCGCACCCCAGGCTGCCGTGCTTACTAAGGTATTACCTAATGAAATACAAGCAATCTGCAATTCAGTAACTATGGATGGATGTTGGACCGTGATGGCCCGCTTTTCTGAAAAACCCACCTTCCCTTTTGATGCTGCTTTTGTGAACGGCGAAACGATTAGTTGGATATGCCGAAACCAATCTAAACCCGATCGCACCGGCCAAGAGTCCTGGACGATTCATGCACACGCCAAGTGGAGCCAAGAAAATATTGAACTAGCGCCACAAGAGGCATCTGTTCAGCTATTGGTGTGCGCTAAGAAATTAGGCTTAGATTGCAGCGAGGCAGAAATCGCCATACACCGCTGGCGCTATGCCAGCGGATTTGTTAATCCAAACCCTGAGTTTATTTTGCTTCCCAACTTTAACCTAGGTCTTTGCGGAGACTGGCTTAATGGTGGCAGGGTTGAAGGAGCATGGCTTAGCGGTCAGAAGCTGGCCATTCAGATTGAAAAGATTTAGATATATGAAGAGAATTTTTATCCCTAATCATACTGATACAAAAAAAGTTTAAATCGACTATGACCACCACTGCCTGTATTGAACTTAGAGATCTTGAGTTATCAACTGACATAGGAACCTATGGCCCAGGAGATATCATCCCCACACAACATCTTCTAGACCTAACGCTATGGATTGATTCAACGCTTGTTTTAATTTCCACCGATTTAATGGCGAGTGTTTTTGATTACGATCCCTTAGTTGTTGAAATCGATAGCTTAGCGCGTGATGGCCATTACGAAACACAAGAAAGACTGATGACGCGCATAGTGGAAGCATGCGCGAAATATATTGAAATTGAGTCAATTGAAATCGGACTTAAAAAATTACCAGTTCGCTCAGGAACCGGAATACTTGGCGTGAGACTGTCGGTCGATTCAGCAACGCTAAACAAAATTCGAAGCTCTACTAGGTCAGCGTAAATAAGCCCTAATTGAGCTAATGATTTCATCGTACAGCTGTTGAATCTTTTGAATAAATTTCATTTTTTAGTATTAAGACTAACTACCAAAATCGAGTACTGTTCTTATTCTCCATTGGTCAATGCTAGACCACTTTCCTTGTCTTACCCTTACGTTTCGTGAGTCACATCGGCAAGCGACCATTGCAGGCTAATAGCGTCCAGCCATCAGGGCCATGATCCGCTAGCTTGAAAACTTGAGGGCAGCAACACCGAGAATGATCAGCGTAACGCCGAGTATGCGCATCAGAGATAGCGCATCTCCGAAAAACAGGACGCCAACTATGAAGGTACCTGCACCACCGATACCGGTCCAGATCGCGTAAGCTGTTCCAATGGGTATGTTTTGCTGAGCGAGCCATAGAAAGTAGCCGCTCAATGCCATGAAACTCAGGGCGATTGCGATGCCGAGCCAGCGAGTTTCCGAGGTCTGAGAAATTTTTATACCGACAGGCCAGCCTATCTCAAAAAGACCGGCCAAAAATAGATAGGCCCAACTCATGCGTAATTTTCCATTATTAATTGAAAAATTATTCCCACTCTATGGTCGCCGGTGGTTTTCCACTGATGTCATACACCACTCGATTGATCCCACGCACTTCGTTGATGATGCGATTGGATACACGACCCAATAATTCATGCGGCAGATGTGCCCAATGTGCAGTCATAAAATCCTGCGTTTGTACGGCACGCAAGGCGACGACATATTCATAGGTACGTCCATCACCCATTACGCCGACTGATTTCACTGGCAGGAAAACAGCAAAAGCCTGACTGGTAGCTTCATACCAATTTTTATGAAAATGCCCTACAGGCTCACCACTAGCTAATTCTTGTGACAAAGGGATCGTTGTATTGCGTAGCTCTTCAATAAAAATAGCATCAGCACGACGAAGCAAATCGGCAAACTCTTTTTTAACTTCTCCAAGAATGCGCACTCCCAAACCCGGCCCTGGAAAGGGATGGCGATACACCATGTCGTGCGGAAGGCCGAGTGCTAAACCTAGCTTACGCACTTCGTCTTTAAACAAATCGCGTAATGGCTCGAGTAATTTTAAATTTAAGGTTTCAGGTAAACCACCTACGTTGTGATGGCTCTTAATGGTGTGTGCGCCCTTCTTACCTTTACCGGCGCTCTCGATCACATCAGGATAAATAGTGCCTTGTGCTAGCCACTTGGCGTTTTTACGTTTACCTGCTTCTACCTGAAAGACTTCAACAAATTCACGACCAATAATTTTACGTTTAGCTTCGGGATCAGATACACCTGCGAGCTGACCCATGAATTGATCAGTCGCATCGACATGAATGACTTTCACACCCAGGTTTTTAGCAAACATATCCATCACCATCTGACCTTCATTCAGACGTAACAGACCATGATCAACAAATACGCAAGTGAGTTGATCGCCAATCGCGCGATGGATTAATGCCGCCGCAACGCTACTATCAACACCGCCGGACAAACCTAAAATAACTTCATCACTACCGACTTGCTTGCGTATGGATTCAATTGCTTCGGTCACATAATCAGGCATGTTCCAATCGGATTTGCAGCCACAAATTTCATGCACAAAACGGCCGAGAATCGCCGCACCTTGCACGGTGTGCGTTACTTCTGGATGAAACTGCACAGCATACAAATGGCGTGCTTCATCTGCCATACCCGCAATCGGACAACTATCGGTGGATGCCATCAATTTAAAGCCGGGCGGCAAATCGATAACTTTATCGCCATGGCTCATCCATACTTTGAGCATGCCGTGGCCTTCAGGCGTGACAAAATCATTAATGTCTTTTAGCAGCGCGGTATGACCACGCGCTCTGACTTCGGCGTAACCAAATTCACGCACGGCACCGTTTTCAACTTTGCCACCTAACTGCGCTGCCATGGTCTGCATGCCATAACAAATACCAAGCACCGGTACACCCAACTCAAACACCGCTTGCGGCGCACGAGGTGTATCGCCCTCAGTGACTGATGAAGGGCCACCCGAAAGAATGATGCCGGCTGCACCTGAATTGCGAATGAACTCATCACTGACATCGTAAGGATGAACTTCAGAAAATACGCCTGAATCGCGGACACGACGCGCGATCAGTTGCGTGACTTGCGAGCCAAAATCGAGGATAAGTATCTTGGAATGCATGAGATAAGTAATATTCTTTAATTCAGTTCTGAAAAAAATTCAGGCGGCATTGCTGCCGCCTGAGATTCGCTATCGCCACATCAATCAGCGCGGTAATTTGGCGCTTCTTTGGTAATCTGCACATCATGCACGTGTGATTCGCGCATACCTGCTGAGGTAATTTCTACAAATTGCGCTTTGTCGCGCAATTCATCAATAGTGGCGCAACCGCAATAACCCATAGACGAACGAACACCACCGACGAGTTGATACAAGATGGCGAGCACACTGCCTTTGTAGGGCACGCGACCTTCGATACCTTCCGGTACCAGCTTATCGGCGTTGTTAGAAGCATCCTGAAAATATCGATCAGCAGAGCCATCCGTCATCGCACCCAAGCTACCCATGCCACGATAGGATTTGTAGCTGCGGCCCTGATACAAAATCACTTCGCCCGGCGCCTCTTCAGTGCCGGCAAACATACTACCCATCATCACGGATGATGCACCTGCGGCGAGAGCTTTAGAAATGTCACCTGAAAAACGTATGCCACCATCAGCGATGCATGGAATACCTGTACCTTCGAGTGCTTTAGACACATTGGAGATTGCAGTGATTTGCGGCACACCCACACCTGCAACGATACGCGTGGTGCAAATTGAACCGGGGCCAATGCCCACCTTAACCGCATCAGCACCATGATCCATCAGCGCCTTAGCGGCATCCGCAGTGGCGATATTGCCGCCGATGACTTCTACATGTGAAAAACGACGCTTGACCCATTTCACGCGATCGAGCACGCCTTGTGAATGTCCGTGGGCTGTATCCACAACTATGACATCCACACCGGCTGCAACTAATAATTCAACACGCTCATCATTATCAGGGCCAACACCAACGGCTGCACCCACGCGCAACTTACCTTGATCATCTTTCGATGCATTTGGGTGTTCGGTGGATTTGCGAATATCTTTTACTGTAATTAAGCCGCGTAATTCAAATGCGTCATTCACCACTAGCACACGCTCTAAGCGGTGCTTGTTCATTAAGCGTTTGGCTTCTGCGGTATCGGCGCCTTCTTTAACAAAAACGAGTTTTTCGCGCGGCGTCATTTTTACGCGCACTTCGGCATCCAACTCTTCTTCAAAACGCAAATCGCGGTTAGTAATAATTCCCACCACCGTTTTACCTTCAACCACCGGAAAACCGCTAATGCCGTGTTGCTGCGATAGCGCCATCACATCACGCACGCGCATGGTGGGCGGAATCGTAATCGGATCACGCACCACACCCGCTTCGAAGCGCTTAACTTTAGAGACTTCGCGCGCTTGTTCTTTGGCTGTTAGATTTTTATGAATGATGCCAATACCACCCTCTTGCGCCATGGCGATTGCAAGGCGGGCTTCGGTGACGGTATCCATCGCTGCAGAAACTAGCGGTATAGACAATGAAATATTTCGCGTCAGGCGAGTTTGCAGGGAGGTATCTTTGGGGAGGATGGCCGAGTAGGCCGGCACGAGCAGCACATCATCGAAGGTGAGTGCTTTCTGGAGGAGACGCATGGTAATTCCCGTAGGCGCAAAACCGAATTATACAGAAATCACCCAGCCATTTCGGATGCGGGCCGAGTGAAGATGCCCGGGGAGATGGCTGACCTAAGCTGCTTTTAGTTCGGGGCCAGGCCAGATTGGCCGGTCCAAAGACTCACTTTTTAGTGGAACGGGTCTTGTGCTGAGCGCGACGGCGACGCGATTCCATGGGATCTGCCTGCAAGGGCCGATAGATCTCGATGCGATCACCATCGCGGGCCACGGTATCCAAGGGTTTGAGTTTGCCGTAGATGCCTATCTTATTCTGGGTGAGGTCTATCTCAGGAAACTGCGTCAACAAACCACTTTGACTAATGGCCTGCTCTAGCGTGCAACCGGGCTCGATATCAAGATCGATCACCACCGCCTGCTCTGGCAATGCATAACAAAGCTGGATATGTGCGGTGTCGCGCTTAACCATAAAGAGACTCGGCGCGCTGACGAAACGATTCCACAAAACTGTCCGCAATTTTTGCAAACACAGGGCCGATGATTTTTTCCAGCAGCTTGCTTGAAAATTCGTAGTGAAGATCAAACTCGACCTTGCAGGCATCGGGCCTGAGCGCCTTAAAGTGCCATTGACCATCCAGATGGCTGAACGGCCCTTCGACCAATTTCATTTGCATAGCCGTTGGAGGGGTATTACTGTTTTCAGTCGTAAAACTCTGTTTGATCCCGTGGTAGTCAATGGTGATGGCAGCGACCAATCGGTCTGGCCCGCGCTCGCGCACCTCTACCTGGCCACACCATGGCAAAAAGGAGGGATAATCCTCCACCTTGTCTACCAACGCGAACATTTGCTCTGCGCTGTAGCCAAGCAGTATCGATTTGTGAACAACCGCCATAGTTTCAACTGTTAGAATCCCACCTCCCGATTCTAACCTGAACACCCTGCCTGCCTTGCCCATAGCTTAAGCAGGCTGCAAACAACTCCATGAGCATCGTCGACAACAAAAAAGCGTTTCATGACTACTTCATCGAAGAACGCTTCGAGGCTGGCATGTCGCTCGAGGGTTGGGAGGTCAAGTCGATACGCGCCGGCCGTGCTCAGATCAAAGAAGCCTACGTAACCATTCGCAGAGGCGAAGTCTTTTTGTTTGGCGCCCATATCAGCCCCTTACCTACGGCCTCGACCCACATCAATCCGGACCCGGTTCGCACACGCAAGCTTTTGCTGAACGCGGAAGAAATCAAAAAATTGATTGGCAAGGTCGAGCGAGCTGGCTACACGCTGATGCCCTTAAACCTGCATTACCAGCGCGGCCGCATCAAATGCGAGATTGGGCTTGCTAAGGGTAAAAAACAGCATGACAAGCGCGATACCGAGCGCTCCCGCGATGCAGACCGCGAAATCGCCAAAGCCTTAAAGCAAAACCGGCGCTAAGCCGAACAGGCAGCGTGCATCAAGGGCAACACCATCCGAATGTCCTCGCTGCTTGGGACTCCACACTATTCAAACGCCCAAAAAACAAAAGCCCTCTCGCTCTTCAGCGTGAGGGCTCAAACCACTACAACTACCTGTTGTTGCTTGTTATTCCTAAACTTGAAGCCGGAGTTTAACGGAAAATTGCCATAAGTCAACATG
>JACCDL010132605.1_pt1 | contig 15573 bp, 10 predicted proteins | sample 7441931 | NCBI WGS metagenome assembly JACCDL01 (sample SAMN15323437, study PRJNA562643) | freshwater metagenome | isolation source: river surface water | place: USA:Blue River Watershed | collected 2017-08-16 | reverse complement strand
TTTCCATTTCGGACTGCAAATTCATGATCATCGATTTCATTTCCATCAACTGTTCCATGAGCATTTCATTGGTGATTTCTGTCGCAGTGTTTGGTCCCATTGGCGACTAAATTAAAATCATTATTTCTAAAGAAAAAAGTGGCGAACAAATTGGTACACTTTGATACAGTAGATTAGATAAATTAAGACAGATTTAGACAAAACATACGAAAATATTGTTCCAAAACCTTTTGCTCAATGGTCAAATATTCAACTGTTAACTGCGCGGTGAGGCATGTTTTCCATATACGGTTGATAGCCATCGGCAATGTGACAAATTTTAAGTGCGATGAGCGATTGCTAAGTGCCAAACTGAAGTGTCTTTGCGAAATGAGAAAATTCTCGCCAGTGGAAAGATTCATTACGCCAATTTTAATCCCGAAAAACAAAGGTGAGTACTCCTAAAATGTCAGCTAGGGATGATCTGGTAATTACCCTTGAAACTCTATCTTCGATTATTTGATCTACGAATGGCGGTCAATGGTAATAGAATTCACTTCGAATGTCTGTTACAGCTGTGCCAAATTTTGTTGGTCTTTAGCTGCCGCGAGGGTATTTTTCTCTTTGAATTCAGGCGTGAATTTACGGAGGGTTAGTTGGTAGTGTTGTTTTGTTAAATTAATTGATTTATGAACTAAATCTCTGTATAAGGATTCAGGAGTGTACTGTAAAAAATCGTATGAGGCAATTTTATTATTGAAATTACTATGAAATAAGCCATTTACTCAATTTTATACGACGTATTGTCGATCCATTTGATTTTCTTAGTGGAATTGTTATTAATTCTTGATTTTTCTACTAATACTTTTGAAAGTAGTTCTTTGTTTGTGTTGTTGTATTTTCTGTGAATTGTTGGTAATTTAAATTCTAGACGACTTGAGTATACCATCTCTTCATAAAATACTAATGCTTGATCGAATTCCATTAAGTCAAAAGGGATTTTTACATGCTGCCCATTTAGTTGTCTGTTTTCATATGCCAAATATGCCAATATGAATTCAAAAATCGATTTGTGTGCAAATTTATATTCACCATTAGAATTTCTATTGAGTAATGAACGACTTTTTAATTCAATTTTAGATAGGTCTATGTTGTACTCTTGGGAGAGCATTTCTATGTCTTTTAGTGATATATATAGGCCATGTGTGGAATATTTGTAATAGATATTTTTGCAAATTTCATAAGTAAAGAATGCTAAGTTGGATTTGAATATTTCCTTTTTGTTTTGAGGTTGCTTAATGATTTCACGATTTAGCCAGGCTAGGAGAAGAGCTTCATATATATCAACGCGATTTTTATACTCCTGTTGATTTTCTTTTACTAATTCTGTAATGTGCGATAAGAGCATTGGTCTCAATAATAAATCGTCTGTCTTTTTTAATATTTCACGAGCTGTTTTCTTTTTTCTGAAGCTGAATATTCCTAAAGATTTATTAAAATATCTATTAATATCTTTGGTTTCAAATGGTGAGACATAAATTTTTTTTATTGAATAATATCCATTACCATTGGTGTTGAATTTTTTTATTTTTAATTCATTTGGCTCGTCCTTTTCAGAGGAAAAATAATGAGTGCGACAGGTGATTAGTACTTTATTGAAATCTTTTACCAATTCTATTAATTTGTCGAATTCGAGAGTTATGTCTTCGTGTGAGATATATGGAGCTTCGTCAAGACCGTCTAATAGAATTATTGTTTTCTTGGGATTGGATATTTTTTGAATTTCCTTTTTTAATGTTGCTTTATCTAAGCCTAGTGGTAATAGTGTTATTTTTTGGTCATTGAACTTTAATCTATTTTTCCTATTGAACTTGGAAAATAAATTCAACATAAATGTTGTTTTGCCCATTCCTGAATCACCTAATATTAGGTAAAATTTAGCGGCAGAATCGTTGGTCTGGAATGCTTTGTTTAGAAAAAATTTAATTAAATCTTCTTTGGTTGCAAATGCAAATGTACTAGACAAGTTGATTTCATCTGAAGGATCAATATTTTGGCATTTAGTACGGATGAAATTTTTACGTGCTTTATTAATTTCAGCTTCATCATACATTGTATTTAATAATTTTTTATCTATGTAATTGCGTTTTAATTTACATATATAAATAATTAAATGATATAATGCTATTGTAAAAATAGGGAATGTAAAATATTCAGATGTGCCTTCCGAAATCCAATTCCATATATTCGAAACTACTTCAGTCGTTTTTGGTAAAATTGTATAAAAATTCAAATGTGGTTATTTAAATAATTGATGGTGTCACCGTATAGAAGTGGTTTGGTTTGGGATTCTGTGCTTCAAAATACAATTTGTCTTTAAGTAATGTTGAGTTTGCGAATATTGTGGTATACAAATATCTACAACTACATTACCACATTTCGATTTAATTCTGCCTTTCAAAGTATTATTGAACAATTATTTTGCTGGAGTTAACGCCGAGTTTGGTGGTGGATTTTACAATGTAAATTCCTTTGGGAGAGGAACTCAAATCAAATTGAAACACCTTGCTTTTTGGTTCAAAGGACAAAATTTGTTTGCATGAACTATTGTAAACCTTGCACTGAATGATCAATTCATCACTCTCAATAAGACATATGCCTGTTGTTGGATTTGGTGATATTCGATAATTCAACTTAGTTAAGTTTGATTCCTCTTTACTTGTGTTTAGTGTTTGAGAAAATTGCGAGCTACTTTCACCGCCCTTATATCTATTTCGCCAATCAGGCATCCATTCAGTGCTGATGCTGTCATTATTTAAAGCCTGTTCTAGGCCAATGAGACAGGTGTCTAAACTAATTTGCCAATATGGAATTAGAGAATCAAGATAGGCTTGTTCTTTTTCAATTAAACATCTCCACGCTTCCAGACTAACTACATCGGAGGGTTTGCTGAATGTGGGAAGAACCTGATTTAAATAATTTATTGCCGTTGGTCTGTTGTTGAAGACTCTGTGAATTAGCGCAAAATCGCGGTGTACTTCAAATCTAAACAATTGCCATAGCCTTTGATTTGGACCATCTGCTTGGTCTACTAAGTTCTGTTGTAAATCCAGCATTCCATTGTAAACAGACGTTTGTATAGCATTTTTACTGGAGGCTGGTATAGTGGAATCAGTGAAAACATCAAGATAAGCCGATTGGATAGTACTATAAATCTCTATTATGTCACCCCCAATGTTATCTGGTAACGGTGTATTAAACAAAATTTTGGCCTTGGTAATTATTGAAGTGTAATCCTTTGGACTATTTTCCAATTCGTATTTCAAAGAATCCGCGCGTAGTTTGATCAAACTACCATTATATCCACTAGCATTGGCCCTAGAAACCAAAATTGAATCAATAGGCCACCAATCGTAGTTTATCACTTTTCCGTTACAGGCGTTATCTCGACTGGCGATATGATTTCCATTAAATACTGGAGTGTAGTTAATGTCGTAATTGGCACCAAATACTGAGGCATTATTAAAGTTGATATTCTTAGAATTAGAAGACATCAAGGTACTCAAGCCACCAATTCCACCAATTGCCCACTCATTGTTTGTAGCATTTACCGCCAAGTTGTTGCCTCCTGATGCACGGGAAGATGCAAATAAGGGATGCGTATAGTGTAAATCAGCATCTATGAATAAACTGCTGGAGTTATCCTGGTGACCCATGATATAATTTGATCCCTTGTCAAGGTAAACAAATACTCCATTTCTTCCTGTTAAGAACTTCTTGTCTGCGCTGCTCGTGTTCCAATAAAATCGGTTCCATGCAGTATTATTGGCATTAAATAGACTATTTTGAAACATGGTAATTTGATTGATGTTATTGCTAAAATAACTGCATCGGGCAATGAGATAACTTTGATTCAATACCGCACCATTTTTGGCTGATGCAATAGTGCAATTTGTAAAAAAATTCCGACTAGTGCCATGATTCCAGAAATTTGTAACTGTTTCTCCGCTACCCAACGGATAACCACAGTTAGGGTCATTATTAAAGTAATCTAAGTGAATGTTTATATTTTGAAAAACACTATTTCCCTGAGTCCCAATTCCGCCTATGCCATTTCTTAACTGTTTGTAGCCTGAATTACCAATATTGCCATTCTGATATTGAATCTTGCCGCCATGATTTGTTATTGCACTCAGGCAGTTAACAAAATCTACGTTCACAAGCTTTAATGGTTCATGAACCCCAACTAGGTCGCGCTGAACAATTCCTTCTTTACAATCGTAAATTGTAATTCTAGAAAATTGATTTTTAACTCCCATAATATGAATCCCTCGGGAGCATGGCGTATAATTCCATAAGGGATTATCAGATTTATCCATAAATCCATGGACTTCAACAGAATCAAGAATTGTATATTGAGATTCACACATCAAATAGGCTTCAGGTCCAAGATCTACTCTTGCTTTCTTGATTTTGAATTGTGCCAAATTCCAGTTAGTGTTAAAGCCTCCATTCCCTATGATTTTTAGTGTCAATTGACCGCTGTTTGCGTTTTCAAGCAAAACAGAACTATTGGTATTTGAGATTAGTTTTGCCGTATTGTTGTTTGTTTTACTATTCCAATTGTTCTCCCAAATAATGTAACCCTTTCCGTTGGGACCTCCTTCTATTTTGAAAAATGCATTTGATCCTATCTCAAGAATTCCTTTGATATGCAAAACGGCATTAGGACCATCTAAAATTATTCTAGCGCCTTGTTTATAGGAGAGTTTCCCACCTTCCTCAACGACCATTCGACTATTATTATTTATTCTTAAAACCGCATTATCACCTAATAATAATTCGCCATTTTTACGAATTATTATTTCATTAGGTGAATTAGGATTAGAGCTAGGTTTTATAAATACTTCGCCTTTATTTTTACAATTTAATTGTGCATTACAGATCACCAAATCTCTGGTTATTCCAAATTTCTGATTTGCACCTAGTTCATAGTAATGATTTAAATATTCAGGATTTCTAATTCTTCCGTCTACATGCCTCGGATTTGCATCTTTTGTTAAAAAGATGGAATCTAACTGTTTCTTGCTATTCAAATAATGATAAAAGATTGAATATTCTTTTTCACCATTAACATCTCTTTCGTATACTTTTCTCTTTGGTTCGATAACAGAAAATGGCAACTGCATATTTTCTTGAAAAGAATCTACATAACAAGGACAACCATTGTCAACGAAATTACCTATTGAATCGCCCCACCACTTGATTTGTGCTATGCGATATAAATTATAATATAACATAAATCCTGTTTGTGGTCCAAAAGAACCATCGTCATAGAAATTCTTATTTCTCATTGATGGCCTCATTGCGTGCCCACCAAGTGCATCGCGGTCAAACGGCCACCCATTGCCTTTACTTCCCCAACAATCCATTGTATTTAGAATGTCCTCATAAAAACCCTTATCCTTAATTGGTTGCTTGTCATTCAATATGTCATACTGAAGACTCATCATTGGGAATCCACATGTAGAAACAAAATTCTCAAAATTTCTATTGTCCCAATCTCCGTTACATGCTGCGATTTTTGCTGCCATTACATTTGGACTACCTGATTCTGAAGCATATTTTAACCATAATTTATTTAAACCCGTGGTAGAGTCTCCAAGTTTGTTCCAAAATTGCCTCCAATACCAATCTTTGTCTGGTCTTAAATCTGAGCCCATAAGACACAAACTAATTCCATTAATCTCAGCGACTGTTAATGGATAACATCTAAAGAAGATCTCTGAAATTAAATTATCCCACCTCTTTTTATCATCAATAAAAAAATCAATACCCGTATATCCAGCAAATGGGATCTGTAATACGGGGTTAAAAAATATTCCAGCAACTACGTTTGCCCCTCCTAAAGTTAATATTGCGTTGTTATCCAAAACCAATGAAACACCAGGGTAATCTTTGGAATTTGTAGAGCTGCTCGCAAGATTCTCGCCCAACTTTTCTATTCCACCTCCAAAAACAAATGCATAGGGGCCCCGTGCTACGTGGCGTCCTCCTTTTGTCGGATTTGTCAATACGTAATTAGCTTCTGAAAATATGATAGGATTTTTAGGTGTAAATGCTGTGTAAATATCTTTATTGGCACATTCGGGGCATGCATCTTCCAAGGTCATTTCCTCGTTTCTCACTTTCTTCATGGTCTTTCTATCTTTTCTATCAAGCACACATTTCAATTGCTGTTTTCGTGTGTAATCCGCTGGCTGCAAAACCCTCACATCAGTCGTCTTTTGAGTAATGTACTGCATCATTCGATTGGCAATTTCCCTTGTCCAATTTACCAGATACTTTAAGCTATCCTGGTCTGTGGGTTTTGCAAATGCATCTTCATCAACAAATTTCTGAACATATCGCAACCCAGAAAAAAGCCCAATAAATTCATCCATACTAGCTTCATTTTCAAGCCTTCCGTCACACTTTCCATCAAGTTTATCATTCCGATTTGGGTCGGCTATCACATTAGTGTTTATTCGATAATTATTTCGATAATATTTGTGTACATCTTTGTATCCATAGATAAATGAATCCCTCCAAATGCCAATATTAATAGTATCTATGGTGTTATTATCAGTACTTCCAAATTCATATATTGTGTCATAAATTATACTATCTCTAACCAAAATAGGTATAACCTTAATTATATTGCTATCTCGTACGACAAAACTTGTATCAGGAACGGGGCCTTCGATATTGTTGAGGTTAGAATTTTGGATATTTCCGTGCATATTTGCGAATTTCCCGAAGTAATCATTGACTCTCTTTATTTTTCTAAAGTCTGAATCATCACGTCGTAAAAATCCGTTTATATCTGATCGACTTGTCAGAATAGTCTTATCGAAGTAATTCTCACAACTCTTATCAAGTCTATCTATCGCCAATAGGGCATAATAAATTTCATTTTTTACAGCTGCAAAGGACTCTGTATTTGTTTGTTTATAATATTGAAGTAGCCAATACTCGGTGCTTAACACTTGCAAGTACTCTCCAAGCATAATTAATGGATTATCCCCAATAACGGTGCCTGTAACTTCAGTATTCTTACGATTTATTTCTTCATTGAGATTCCAAGCGGAATTTGTGATGACACTGTCAATCCCATTTGGTTTTAAAAGGACTCTATCAAATGGATAATCAAATTGATTCTGCGCCAATTTGATCTGCTCTGTAGGATATCCGTTACCTGGCATACCATCTGCTGTGACAAACCATTTTTTCAATCTGTTTCGAGATAGGAAATATCGCCTTTGTAGGTCTTCTTCAAAACTTTGAGCAAGCACTTGATAAGTGCTCAAAATCAAAACTAGTGAGATTACTATTCTCTTCATTGTATAATTTTTTTACGAATTAAATTCCAAGATTCTTTGTATGCTGAGCCGTCTTTGAGGAGAAAACCTTCGTGATAAAGTTTGATTAGGCCATAGTTTTTGGCAAAATAATAAACACTAGGACCTTCACCAGATAATGGCCTGTCTTGGGGGAAACTATTGTCTCCTGCGAGTTTGAACACCCTTACAGTATCATAAGAATATCCATTCAATGAATAATTTGTCAATGTTGTGTCTAAATACCAATCACAATTCTTCTTGGGACATCCATCATAAGGATGATTGAAAACTACCGATGTTCCCCCAAAAAAATCAGCTATTCTGGACCTTTCAACCTGATAAGCCCTTTTCGGATAAGGGAATGCATCTACCTTATTTCCGAAACTCGACATTTCATACCTGCATTTATAGCCTCTGCCGTCCATAAAATTGGTTGATATAGTTACAACGAAAAAGTCTTGAATCAATGTAAGGTGCTTACTGTAATCTTCATTGCCCGTTTGCGTATACTGACCAAAAGTACTTCCTGTAACCCACTGACTGTCAATCGTACCTGTTCTGTCGTTTTCATATACCCAGTAAGTACCTTTTTTAAACAACATATAATCCTTGACTTCGCCCATGGTATATACGATAGTGACTGGATCTTTTGGTTTCGGTGGGTTATTGTCTTCGCAGCTATTCCCAAATAGCAGTAGCACTATAGCTACAAAAGCCAATTTCAGGAACTGTTTGCAGCGCGAATTGGCAATTATTTTCTTTTCTAATTGTTTTTTAGTTTTCAAAGTTTCAGATTGCATGAAGCAAATTAAATGTAATTTTTCACGGATTATAATTAGATTTAAAACTTGGACTAAGTGTTAGTAGCTCTAAAGTCGTTACCGGGAATAATTTGGCAAATAGTTTCGACTTGGAAGTCTTTTCAAGTTTATTACAGTTTTTAGGCTTTTTGCGATTGCTGGCAAACCACGGATTGCAACTCTGAATCTGCCACATTCAACGTGTACCCTTATCCCGGAAACGTACTTGAAATTATTCTATTAATTGATTTCTAAAAAAAAAGGTTCGAATTACTTGTCTATCACAAAAGCTTTTGTAAATTTTTGTTCTTTGCATTCTCCTTTAATAAAGTAAAGCCCCGGTCTCAATATTGGTAGATCAAGATCGATACTTGTGCCCTTTTGTTTGAATCGCGTAATTTCTTGGCCGTTCGCTGAGTATAGAACTAATAATTGCATTACGGAAATTGACTCGAGGTGTAATTTCCCATCAATGGTTGGATTGGGATAAACAGCAACTTGAGGTGTGAAAACGATTTCCTTTGTGCTCACTTTGATGTCTGGATCAAAAAAGAAACCCATGTAGTCATTGCCTCCGTAATTGGTATAAATATCATTGCCTACGAAAACACTGCTTCCCTTGGCTCCAAAACCTGTAAATATACCCCAACGCTGTTGTCTTTTAAAATAATTGCGCCTTTCAGCCAGCGAAGGTTCCGCGTCCAGCACATCCCCAAAAGTATCCTTTAGGAAATTGTAATAGCAACTTTGAAAAACTTGGCCTGTTGATTGCGGTTTTTTAGGCCAATCGAAATCCTGACCCGCCCACAACTTGATTTCTACATCATCGCCTATCCATGCCGTTGGGAACATTGAAATGCTCTGCTCCTCGCCATTTCCATTGGTCTTATCGAAGAAATATCTCAGTAGCTTACCATTGGTGTCTAAAACTCCAAATAAGGCGCGATTGGCAAGATTCGGTGAGGACATCAAAACCTTGCCCTGGTATTTAAACGCCCTTCCGATATTATCACAAAAATAAATCCTACCGCTTTTGTCGATGCCGAACTTGTAGGCCCCTGAATTTGACCCATGTGCGGAGTCCAGCCTGAAAATCCACTTAACATTTCCATTTTGCTTTAATCCCAGAATTACATGATCACGATAATTGCCACTTTTTGCACTCGGGAATAACGTCGTATCAACAAATGGTTGGCCTTTCGCCGTATCCGAACTGTAAAGCATCGAGAACAAATACATATTCCCCTTGATGTCTTCTGTCCAATCAACCAAGGAGCTAAATCGGTTATAGGTTTTGCCAATCGTTCCATCAGCGGCGATCTGAAGAATTAAATCTCTGTTGTAAATTGGGTCATAGGATTTTCCATTGATGGTTATTATGTCAGGAGATTTGAAATCAGCATATACCACCAAGTCGTTTTTGTACCCTGGTCGGATATTGGGTATCGCTCCATAAAAATGAATTTTATAACGCAAGGATCCATCGGCATTGAATCGAAGTACATAGCTTTCTTCTACATTTCTGTTTTTGACCCCAAGAACCACCTTTCCCAAATCAAGGGTGTCATCGGTAGATACAGCGATGGCAAAGCCACCATCTCGAAGTGCAAACAAATCAGACAGTACCACCTTTCTCCCACCACTTCGTGCTTGAGCAAACAAGTTGAACTGGGACGTGCCATATTTATCTACTTTTCTGATTACGAATGAATTCTTTCCGTTGGCTCGGTAAATTTTTCGGTCTAATATCAATGTGTCTGTGTAATGAAAAGCCATAAACACATTTCCGACTGAGTCTGTTGTGGGCAATAATTTATTGTGTGATTCAGTAAATTTCAGCGCCGTCCCAGATGAATAGTACCCAGTGTTCCAAGAGGGTTTCTGTTGGCCGGTTAATCGACCAGTCAACAATGAAATAGCTGCAAATAAAATATAGTTTCTCATGCGAATTGGTTGTTTTTAATTTCCTTGAGGTGGGCAATAATTGCCGAAAGGGCGTGGATCTGTTACATCAATTTTTTCTGCAGCTTCATCTATTTGTATTATAGCACATCCACAACTAATACAATATGGATAAAATGGATATATACCTCCTGGAGGATCACTGCAACAAATCATATCGCCATGTTCTAGTGGCACACCATTAACACATAAAAGTAAACTTGCTCTTGTTAAGCAGCCTGGAGGAGAACCTACCCACCCGGTATTAACATTGCAAAATGGGGGTGATGCATAAGTGTATGATTTTGATGGTCTATTCCAACAACCATAGAAAGAGACAGTCCCATAATTCGTTTGGCATGTTTTCAGTCCACTTGGAGCGCATTTGAATCCGATATTCAGATTCCTTATGCAATCTAGTTCCCATGATATCTCCCAGAGGCAAGTTTGGGAATGTAACTTACTTGAAGTCGATAAAATTAAAATCAATGTAAATTTCAGTAGTGTTTTATTCATTAGATATGTTTTTAGTTGCCACTTTGGTTGATGATGTTGATTTTGGCGATTAATTCAATTTTTTTATGGTTGTTGTATGTTATGTAATTGAGTAAAATTTATCATTTTTTTAAGAGTGATTTTTTATTTTATTGAATTTATATGGTATTTAATTTTTTTAAATAATTATTTGTTTGACGATGGATTTGTATGGTTTTACCTCAATTTGTTTTATGCTCTGTGCTTTTTTAAATTAATCCTGAAAAAATCACATTTGTTTAATTTGGGGTTTTATCTATTTGATCTTTTGGGCATCAAGCTAAATATATTAAATGCTAAATTAATTGAATATTCCAAACAGCTTCGCCACCTCAGTCACATAGCTATGTGCGAACTGCGTTGCGGTTTGTCCCAATTAAGGAAATTTTTCGCATCGCAATTTTGAGTAAATATTTCGATTTGAATTGATGAAAATTCATCAATAATTGAGAATTTTTTAAAATAAAAATTTCAAAGATTTGAATTATTCCTCCCAGAAGATAAATCTGCGAGTTAATTCTTGGAATCCGCACAAGTTTCTTTCCAATGCACGGGCTCGATGGTTCCTTACTGTAACGGGTTTTAGATTCAAGAGTTCGGCAATTTCATCTGTATTAAGGCCGTTATTATATGCCTTTAGTATTCTTATTTCGGCTTTCGAAAGTAATGGTCTAGGCGTGTCTGTGTCGTCCTTGATGAACTGTTCCTGCTCAACTTCAGGACATAAGTAATTTTCGGAAGCAATTAATTTTCTAATCCCTGTTAAAAGATCTTCTGTTCTTGAACCTTTCGATACATAGCCAGTAATTTTCATTGATTTCAATGAATCAATTAGAGATTTATTTATATAAGAACTGAAGACCATGTATGGGATTTCATTTTTACAACAAAATTCAGGTATAACTAAGCTTTTGCCTGATTTGATTTGAAGATCACAAATAACCCGATCTATTTGATTTGATTTTAAAATTAAAAGCGCATTTTCAACAGAGTACGTTTTAATTATTTCGACATTGGATTCAGTTTGCTTTATTAGAGATTCTAGGAATTCTAAAATAACTGGATGGTCATCGATTATAAGAAATGTCATTAGACGATATTGAAGATGATGTTTTCATGATTGTATCCATCTTCCGAATGCTTTCTGAGTTTGGCATCTAACAGACGCATTCTCTCTTCAATAATGAAAGAACCTCTACCACTTTGAAAATATGAATTTCTTGTAATTTTATTCGTTTCTGAATTCCGGTATGTGAAATTGAGGTTGACCGATTTATGGTCATGATAAATTTGAAATGCAATCCAGTTAGCTTTGCCATGGTTTATGATATTGGAAAGCATTTCTTGACTTAAACGGAACATTTGATGCAATTGCTTTTGAGATAATTCTATGTCGAACTCTATCTCCAATTCAACATGAATTGGTCCAACACTCATTGCATTGGCGAGGCCTTTGAAGCTATCTTTCCAATTGTCTACCATGAGTTCTCTGGGATAAATGTTCTCAACCAAACTTCGGAGCGAAAAGTGTAAATCACCAATCAGTAACTGAGCAGTTTTTAATTCATTCAAAGCACGTTGATTGGTTTGCAATCTGGCTGCCTCATGCAAGGTGTTGCGTACTTGTGTTAGTGAAAAACCAATTTGGTCATGTATGTCATTGGCTATTCGTTTACGTTCGTTTTCTACACCGTTAAAATTCATTTGGAAAAGTCTCTTAACTGCGGTTGAATAACGCCGAAGCATTAAATAACTAATCACAATTGAACTAATCAGTAGTATAAATGCCGGGATAATTATAGCGGCTAAATTAATTAAAAAATAATCTTCTGAGATTTGCATTGATGATGATTATCATTGTTGTAAAAACTATATAGTCGCCAATGGAGAAATAAATGAGTAGTTTGGAATTTGCCCAGTCTTGGCCAACTTGAGCTAATGTGTACTCCTGCGCTGCAAAGTAAATATAGGCTGTAATAGGTATTAAAACTACAGTGATTCTCCTTTGATTTGAAGATTTTAATAGATTGTTTTTAATTTCAAATAGTAAAATCAGCATAGTAAGTATGAAGCAAATTTGGATTAGGGCGCTGGAATCTATTAAAAAGAGTGTTATAACAATGGAAATTATTCCGAAGAATTGTTTATGTGGCGCAATATTTTTTGTAAAACAATGCGCCAAAAATATTGAAGCTACATTGGAATAATAGAAATCATCTCGGTCAATGGGTAGATATGATATCCAATTATCTAAAATTAAAATTACGAGGAAACCGATTATGTGTACAATTGTCAGGTTTACTTTGAATTTTTGCGGGTTTAGAAAATAGTAAAGTAAACGGAGGACTGTAATATTTAATAAAATATTATTCGACCAATTGTTTAACGAGATTAGTACTTCCACTACATCAATGGAGAGTTTGGTGGGCAGTAATAAGGACAATTCTTGGCATCTCCCAAGATTATTCCATTGGTCATGTCATTGCCGTTATTATCAACTCCAACGACAACAATGCTGACATTATTATTGTTATTGAGGCTGAAATAGGTTCTGATTTCTGCCACTCCTGGTTGAGATAGTAACTGGTTGTAGGCGTCTTTGTCAATAGCGCAAGATTTAGTAAGCCCTTGGAACTGAAGTGAATTCTGAAATGCATGGGTTTCAGTTGACGCTTGAGATAATGGAATGATGTTGTTTGACATAGTATTGTTTAAATCGCAAAAATAGCTTGTGAACTTTTTGTAAAATTGATGAATATTCATCAATTTTCAATGATTTGTTGTGCAGTATTTCGTGCCATGTTTAAAACTTTGAAAATTTCCCTATTCTTTGCAACTTTTTTAATCAGTTCCGCTAGCTGGTGTCAACAATTTGATGTGACATTGACGCAAAATTTAGGAGGTTATACTTCTGATGACCCGGCAATTTTCCGCGAATTTGTGCATTGTAAGTCCATTAATGAGGGTAGGACAGTCTCTGTTGGTACAGTGGATGGATTATCACAACCGCTACGTTGGTTTTTTATTGAGGTTGACTCGTTGGGCGTTAAAGTGTTGTCAAATTGCAGGCAGATAGAGTCTTCGCCTAATACCCGTTCAATTATATTAATGGACATTCAAATGCTTCGAAATAAATCAGGATATGTTGCGTGTGGATATCAGTTTTTAAATACTAATCCTGCCATATTAAAGCCGTTAAGTGTTTTATTCGATGGTTCAGGAGTTCCCACAAGTTCATATACTTACGATGATTCGGGTATGTTTACAAAGGTGGTTCAAAATACCAATGGAGATTTTGTATTTGTTGGTTCAAAAGGTAATTCGACATTTATCAAAAATGCCAATAGAACGGCATGTGTTATAACGACAGATTCTGTATTAATACAAAAATATTATATAACAATCCCTGGTGTTATTTCAACTGAATCTTTTGATATTATAAGTGATATTGTTGTAAAATCAAAAGATAGTGTCATAATTGCAGGATCCATTACAACTAATTGCAGTTCTGGAGGTGGGCTTAAAGCACAATCTTTGTTAATGAGTATAAATCCTAATAATGGAGTTGTTCATTGGCATCAAAATGTATTTAACACAAATGTTGTATCACCGAAATTAACGTTAGCAATGGATACCTTATATGTCATATTTAATGCTGGTGTTCCAAATAAACCGGTGATTGGTTTTTTTTCTGCAGCTGATGGCAGTTTTATTGATGGGCGATTTATTAAGATTGATCCGATATTTAATTGTGATAATCAATATATCAATGCTGATACAGTATTATTTCAAAATATTATTGTTTTGAATGCAAATAGGATTTTTGTTTCTGGTAAAGTAATTCAACAAAATGGTCAATTCCCTCTTGACATTGAACTTGATAAGTCCAATTTCAATATTCGTTATGCTAATGCGTATTTTAGTAAATACAAATCACCTAATTTTGATGGGATGAGTTATTCCGTCTATCACATGAATGCCGGTTGTATATCAGGTTACACAATCTTGCCAATTTCTTCAGTAAGGTCAAGTGTGATGAATTCCCATGGTAGGATTACATCAATAAATCCAAATACTTTTGCACAAACATTAGCTGGTCCATTTTACTCTTATTTCCCGTGGCTTTTTTCTAATAATTTTAGTTCTGTTACAGGGTGGAATACAATAAATGTGAGTTTTATTTCGCTACCGCCATTGAGTTCGGTAAATGTTAATGTAAAAACACCAAGTGTTCGTCAGAGAGGAACTTTTGCCTTGACTTCAAATTCATTATCTGTTCAACAAGCAGGTTGTGCTGGCTTTGTTACTCCATGTAATTGTTATCATTGATTATGTTTTTTCTGATTTCAAATATTCTAAAAATATTCTATTATAGGATTTTTGATTCCTTATTCCTTTTTGCTTTTTTTTTTAATCTAATTGATTTATCTGCCCAATACACCTATCCAATTTATGGTGGGGTCATGAGATCGGTTGGGTACGCTGATTCAAATTCAAGTAATATTATTTCAATTTTCAGTGTATCGAGCCAAAAAATACGATTGACAAATTACAGCGATTACGATACAAGCATTTCCATTACAGCGAATAAGGTTTTAGATGCATTTATACCCAAAAAATACTTCTGCTTGGGAGTCTCGAGCAATACAGTTGTTGCAAATCGTACAGTTTTTATCGAAGCGGGTAAACCTTTGACAGTCTCTCTTTTGGATATCTTTCAACCGTCTGGCAGCTCCAAACAAATTACGGGCAAAGCGGGGTCTTATCAATCTATCGAAAAATCTAATTGTGGAACTGCATACATACTATATCACCCCAAAAGTTGTCACTATTCGTATACGCCGTCTTCCACTACTAAAAAGTACAGGGATTTTGCATATTGTTTTACTGTTGTTGCCTTTGATGATCAAACGGAGGTTCAATTTGATTTGAACTTT
>JACCDL010277644.1_pt1 | contig 15578 bp, 12 predicted proteins | sample 7441931 | NCBI WGS metagenome assembly JACCDL01 (sample SAMN15323437, study PRJNA562643) | freshwater metagenome | isolation source: river surface water | place: USA:Blue River Watershed | collected 2017-08-16 | reverse complement strand
CAGCACCGCCACGGCAAAGAATTTAAAGAAATTGCCCTAGCGGTGGGCCTTCAGGGCAAGATGCGTGAGGCCAGTGCCGGACCGCAGTTGAGGCTTCGCCTTCAGTCCATTGCAACGGTGATGACCACCGAGCTCGGGCCCTATCCTCACGCTAAGTTATCGGTGGGCGGTGCGCTCTATGAAAGCGCCCGCAAGCCCGCTCGCGCAGAGTGCCCACACTGCAGGTTTAAGGTCTCCATGCTGCGTAACCACCTAAAGATTGGCCCCCCGATATGCCCTAGGGATATGGTGCCTATGGAAAAGCGTGGGGACTGGGATTAGACTGGCTGCTCATTGCCTCTGGCGGGTTACCCCTTCGATCGTCCGCCGAGCCAGCCACTTTGCTAAGCTCATTGAAATCAGATTTCATAAATATCGTACGGCGATAAATGTCGTGTACCCCTCGAGGCGACCGGAGAAGATTGATCGGGTTTAGGTGGTCTAAATTTTGGAGGAATACTAAGGATGTGCCTAACCCCTGAAGCTTATGCCGAGCGCTGCTGGGGCAGCTATCAAATCCTGCGCACGCTGCTTGCTAAACAAACACTTTCTGATCGTTATGAAATCTGGTCGACCGCCAACGAGACCCAGGAAGAGTATCTCCAAAACTTGCTAAAAGTCTATAAGTTACTTGGCAGCTATGCCGAAGAGCATGAGGGCAATGTGTTTTGTGAGCTACATAACGATAAGCTGCGGCACATGATGGCTGATGATCTGGATCAGCTTGAGCACCGCTTCTTGGAAATCGCCAAACAGTTTGCAGATCTGGCCAGTAGAGTCCGGCAGTTGCAAAGATAAATCTTTATGGGTTCCGTGTTCAATGCAAGCTGCCCTTGCGGCATTCAAAGATCGGTTACGGTCGGGGCAGGGCGCAGCGATTTTCAGACTAACTCGAAATTTCCTTTTTACTGTGATACCTGTGGGATGATCGAGGTAAACATTTCTGATCCAACACCGATCTGCCCGCAATGCCAGTCAACACAGATCACTCCATATGGCAAGCCGCCAATCTCGCCAGACGGCAGTGAAAGTTACTATATGCAATGGGGCAAGTACAGGGCGGGTAAGGGTGGCCATCTATGCCCGAAGTGCAAAGAGAACTCCATGGTTTTTGAGCGGTACATGATGTTTGATTAATACCATTACCTTATGCGGTCTCACAAAGTGCCCGAAGAAGTCCCATATCTAGAAGAATTTTGCCTACACTTTCGGCTCTTCCGATCCAGTCGCTAGGCTTTTCGAAATCGCTAGTTTGCCCATGCCGTGCATTTGTCAGTTCCGCTAGCATATCGACCGCTTTTACAATGTCCGGGCACTCTTTAAGAGCACAAATCTTTGAATAAGACGACAATGCGGCTCGGGTCGTCTCTGAAAACCCATGGAAATTTCTAAGAATATTAGAGAATGCTTTGAGTCCCTCTGGACCATACTTTCTGTTGATCCTGATGCGTGACAAGCTAAGTTCCTCAAATACTTTGTCGTTTTTGAAAACATCGCCAAACCGATCTCGAAACTCGTGTTCAATCGCGGTGCCCGCGGTGCTAACGATTGAATGAGCCATAAAAAAGCTGTCGTAACTTTCGCTTTGCAGTTTTTCTAGTACATCAGCAAGGGCATTTCGCGTTAGCTCACTCAGCAAATCAAATTTCGGGTGTGTGAATGGTAGAACCCTTGGTAATTGTGATGGTCTAATGGGCTTAACCGTTGCGAGCCGAGGTGGGCGAATTCTTGGAAATAGGTCGGAAAGAAACGCCAGAGCGGTTACGGAAATTCGATTCTGAGCCATCTCTTTGTAGCGATCCAGAGCGTATTCAACGATTGCGTACGAAGGAACCCCGCGGAGCCGGTTTAGCAGTTTTGATAATTCGCGAAACTTGAGCTCGGATTGCTCACCCGCTGAGACCATCTTACCGTCACAGAGCAGCATAAGCGCCACGACGGTGCACGCGCTTTCCACAAAACCGTAATTTCGTAATGATGCCGCTACTGTAAGCCACTCATTAGGTCTGGAGTCGACACAGTAATCGGCGTTTGAAAACTCAATGACACAAAGGGCGGGATGCGTTTTGTGTCCACTATGAATGGCAGGTGGATACTCGGTGAGCCACTCGAGGGGAAGGCGACCCTCTAGGTCTGGCGCTTCATTGCGTTTTGCGAACGTCGCCTTAATGTTCTTCTGTACGTACGGATCAGAAATTAACTCTCCATCCGTATGTCGGTTAAGGCACTCGAGCTCGTGAAGGTTAAAAGTCCAAGTTCTAGTAAGCGCAGTAATCCGATCAAATAGGGGTTTAAGCGCTAATAAAATTTCATCATCTTCGTTACTGTAAGCAAACTCGTTTTCGAGAAACCTCCTAAACGCTGCAAAATCGCGTTCGCTATCTTGAATGCCAAAACTTGCAAATCTCAAAATGTCGAATAAATCGTAGGATTTTGATTCATATCGATTGAGCGATTTACACACTCGTTTTACCCCAGATGGCGGCAAGAAGAGTAGTTCGAGGTTTGTGGAGGGGCAAACAATTGCGTCGTAGAGTGCTGCTACCGGATATTCATCGAAATATTGCCGCGAAAACTCGTCTTCACTTAGCAGATTATTCTCAATAGGATCAACGTCAAGAGCAGCGCATAATAGGGCGATATTTTGAGCAAGTGAAAGGTAGTCAAAGAGAATTTCTTTGGCATCATCGCGATCAATTAGCGTCGCATATGAGTCACCACGCATTGCGCTATTCTTTAAAAATGAGATAACGCTTTCTGGGACATTCTCTGATGCATCAGTGATTTGGTCAAAGATTCTGCGAGCGATTGCGGTGAACAGAATGCATAACGTCTGGCGGTCGCTTTTTAGCATAACTCTGTGTTGCTTTTCGCTGGTTTCTGCGAAGTAGTTAGAAATAAGCTGGGATAGACTGCGTACTCTGGTGAGAAGTTCCGGGTACTCACTAATATATTCATTTACAAATACACCCCACGGCACGTATTGATATCCTTGCTCTAGTGCAGCGCTGGCGAGCCGATTGGATTTCTCATTGATACGGTGGTCTCGATCTGCTGATTCATAAGCTGCATTTTTAATTGCTTCTGAAGCTTCAACTGAAAGAAGGCTTTGAGAGGAGTCATCCTTGCATTTTTCTACATAGCGCACATATTGCTGGACGGAGAAAATACGCCTGCCATCTGTCCAAAGCTCTTCAACTGATACGTCTTGAAGAAGCGCCCAAAAAACTTCACTCAGTGCAGTAATTGGAGAGACTCTATTCAGCTGATTAAGCCTTATGTCCTCATGCAGTGTCCTATCTTGTGGTAAGCATTCTGTGATTTGTCTTAAAAGTTCAGAACCAGGCTGTTGAATTACTGTATGCACGGTATTTAGGATTTCATCTAGCCGCATGTTACAGCGCAGAGCCGCCCTAAGCGTGGACATTAGGTTAGAAAGACTTGGTTCAGATAACAGCGCATCAAGGCTGTAATTGTAAAAGGCAGTCTCTTCAGTTAGCGGAGTGGTACTACTCATTTTATTGCGTGTTTCTATTGGAATCTGCTGCGGTTACGGGAGGGGTAATTGTTACTGAGTTTGCAGCTCAAGTAACGAGCTATCTAAGTTTATACACCTTTGCTCAGGACTTTCACTAGGAAAAATACGGCGTTGTAGCACATTTGCCTAGGTTGCCTAGTCTGATCCAACGGGGGCTGCAGTTCGCGAAAGTGGCGAGGTGCTACTTAACCGAAAAGAAATCCAGCGCCATCCGCAGGCTGTGAGACTCACTCTAGAGCCACAGCTAGTTTGCTGCATTAACTGGGCCGATAGTGGGCCGAGCTACTCTTGGCCTGAGAGCTATCACGTGACCTCACCACGTGATGGGGCCGATGCCTTTGGCTGCGCCGATCACGCGCTGGGTTGGGGCTCCGCGGCCGAGGGTGAACTGTTCGTCGCCAAAAGGATCATTCAGGGATTTTGGGAGCATCAGCGCAACGAGCGGGATCAGGAGCGCTGGGCTTATTTGTTTGATGAAGGGCTGATTGATTCGGCTACGGCTGATGCCTGGGCCGCGGAGATCTGGCCGCAAGAAGATGACGAGGATGACTGCAAAAAGGATTGATGCTCTGCAATAAGACAAATAGAAATCTAATAAAAGTCTAATAAAAGTTGCATAACTTCTACTTTCGAGAGCTACCGGGTAGTGATGCCAGACCTTTAGACAGCATAGAATTGAGCCTAAATTGTCTAACGTTTTAAAGATCAGAGAGATGCTTTTGGCTGTGCTGAGCCTCAGCTCTTTAATCAGCAAACTGTAAGCACCAGAAGATATCTCAACGCGGACATTAGGGGTCTGAAAATGCTTAAATCACTTTTTGACGATGTTCTGAAAAAGTTACCTAACTCTAAGGTTGAAGACTACGATCTCGACCTTGATTACCCGCATGACGAGATTATCGAGATTGATCCTGAAATATTTGAGTCAACTGAACTCGTTCCGATGCCGGAAGACCAGGACTATGATCCTGAGTTCTCCGATGTGGATGAAAAAGAAATTGGTATTGTTGAAGGTGGCGTTCGCGCAGGTGGAATTGAAATACTTGCTTTTTACAAATCATATCGTCATGTGAATGAGCCTCCATTTCGTGGTGAGTGGGGAATCTTTTATATTAATCGTGGCGTGCAATATATTGACCAAATGTTGACTTTTGCGTTCCCAGGCGCGGAAAACTGCAGAAAAATCGCACTCGATTTTCTGTGGAGCCACGAAATATTTCATGCCAAATTCGATCTTGGCATTTTGGGATTTGAGGCATTTTCACGGCGCCACCTTTACCTACCACAAAAGCTTGCTTTTCGCAGAGCCAAAGCCCAGCAACCAGAGGAGGCTTTAGCTAATGAATCAGCTTGGAGATACGCGAAGAGCGTTGACCCAGACTCATCCTTCTCTAAGCAGGCTCGGACGATTGGAATACAGGGAATTTCCGATTTTTTCTATCATTTTATGAAGAATCAACCGGGAGCGTATGCACGTTTTGATGAGAATCAGTTTGATCTAAAGAGTGAGACCGCTGCTGGTGTTTTTAGCAACCAGAGGTACCGATCTGCGCGTCTCGATGATTTGGCTCACTGGGTGGGGTTACACCCTAAGGGGTTATGCGGTCGCTCCGATGTGCCAACTCATCTCATACTCAGATTTCAGTACTCAAAATTGATCTCACCTGCAAGATGGATTCCGCCAGTAAAAGAGATAAAGGAGAGCAAGAAATTTCTGGATGAAATTCAACCAAGCCAAAAATCATTTTGGGAGAAAACCAAATTAAAGTTACTTAAATCATCCTGCCTCCCAGGCCTAGATTTTAAGTATTTTCAATCGCCGAATATTTGGTCTGCAAGAGTTAATGACAATTTCAGAGTTCATTTTCTGCCCGTGTCTTTAGATAGGGGTGTATGGGAGGCAGTCTCATTTGGAAGCCATAAAGACATGGGTCATGGTTGAAAATTCTTTGTATTAAAACGCAGGTGTTTAACAATCTTCTGATTTTCGAGCGGCGTTATTCTTTCCCCATTCTTGCTAGGAAGAGCGAACGTTTAGAGGTCTCTCTGTTGGGCCTTTGCAGTAACGGGACCCCGGTTAATCGACCAACTTATTCGTAAGTAGAGATTTGATGGTGGCGAGTCAGGGATTCGAGCCCCGGACCTGCGGAGTTATGATGAAAATCGCTCCAATTTGCCTCAGTGAAATCAATGATTTACAGAAGCTAAACCCCACCGTGTAATAAAACGTGTAACGCGGGTTCGGCGCTCTTGGTGGGCACGGAACCGTTACTTAAAGTAACGGTGGATGCATGAAGACTGAGACACCTTGCCGAGATGACCCCACGACATCTTTGAGTGCTAAATGGCCACCACAAAGTAGATGAGAGGGCCCACCTAGCGTAGACGGGTACCCAACCAAAATAGGCCACTGCCTAGAGCGAGGTGCTCTAACGATCTTAGTGTGAATCCCCAATGGGGTATAGCGCCAAGCGCGAGCATAACAATCGTAAATCCGAGAACCTTTAGCATTTTCTATGGACTCCTTCGCAATCCGTTATCTGAGAGGCTACTCATACCCAGGTTAAAAGTGGTGGTTTCACATCATGAGATGACAAGTCTTGTGAGTTACCTCAGATCTCAGCGCTCTAGCCTCGATGAGACTTGGAATTTAGGGCGTTCTAAGCCAATCTTCCCCGACCTGGTCTCTGCAAGCCTTATTTTCTCCAACCTGAGGCTCAAATAATGAGCTAGGGTGCGAGTAGCCTATCTTTAACTGAGCGCCGGTCCGATTCGTGGTCATTGATAAGAATCACCAGGAAATCAGGCCGTGTCTTTTTGTGGATTCTAAGATCATGGAGAACCTTTAAGATAGAACCTTAATCTCTAGAGATTCACACGTGAGCCAAGACCAGGAAAATTCGGTTTATTACCTCCCGGGACGGGGTGGGGAGCTACATACGGGGTCGGTGGGGGGCTGACTGCGTCTGAACGGCAAAGAATTTAAAGAGATTGCCCTAGCGGTGGGCCTTCAGGGCAAGACGCGCGAGGCCAGTGGCTCGGATTGTCCGCGCGATGTCTGGTGACTTTTAACTGCTCTATCACAGCATCTATCGGGCCTTTTGAATCAAAAGTCAGAATGCTGAGAGCTTGATTGATTTAGGTCGTCTAAATCGCTAAGGGGTTTCAGAATACCTGTCCGATGAGTCAACAAAAAATCTGACTTCTGTCAGGCTCATTATGCGAGCCTATGCAAAAAATTAAGCGATCGAAACTATCGCAAAGAATCAAAATAGTAGTCTTTTACCTGTAAAAATAGGACTACAAAGTGACCTTGATTTGCGATAAGCCATGGTCAGAGAGATAATGACACCGGGTGGCTTTTTCGGTTCAGGATCATCTGGTGTATCGCCAGAAACGCTTCTCGCCAAATCTGTGCCGTGAAGGACAGGAAAGGGGAAGCTGTCAACCTCCTCAGCCGACTTCGAAGGCTTGACAGATTCCCCTTTCCTGTCCTTCAAGTCGAGTATTGCGGTGATTTAGTGACCAAAAAGCTACCCACCTTTTCTCATTTGCGTCGGAGTTATATTGGTGAAGAGACACACATCCAGAGAAGTTCGCCAAGCACTCGTGGGAAAGGGGAGTTTACAAACGCTCCTTTCTGACCGAATTGCCAAATTCAACCCGTATCAGGCCGGGGTATATGAGAAATTTAAGCTAGTCGACAAAGAGCTCGCTTTGCAGGGCTGGAAAAGAGCGAGAAACCTTTTTCCAGAAAGATCAGCTATCGAAGCTCTGGAAAATGTTTGGGCGTGTATCTCCCATCTAAAGGAAGTACGTTCATTTTTACTTAGAGGGGTAGCCAAGCAGAATGACCCAGAAGTCTTAAAACGATCTAAGCAACTAGAAGCAATATCAGACGATGATAAAGGTCCTGGCGACACGCTAGATGAGATCTTTAACGGCAAGCTTGGAGATAGAACTCCTGATCTCCTTGGGCTTTCCGGTTTTTCCAGCGAAATAAGAATTCGTTGGGGATTAGCTTCCAGAGTGCAAAGGCAAGATAACTATCTCGAATTATTGCGATGTACTGGTGTCGTTACCTCAGTTAGTGTGAATGTTGCGCTGGAACTTCTGAAAGAGGCTTTGGCGCAGTGTAATGAGAGAGATATCCCTAAAATAACCGCAATACAAGCGGTTACTCTAAGTGACTCAGAATTCAACATACTATCGGCAGACCCGACAGTATTTACGAGAATTTTTGCACAAAAGACGTCACAAATTTTCACGATTATTGAAAAACTTCAGGAATCGCGACGCAAGTACAAAAGAGACCTAGCACTGCTAAAGCAAATTCACTTACATTTATCAAATCGCTCTTGGAAGCAAGCTGGTGATCTAGCGACTGAACTTATAGTAGATCGCCCCGTATTGCTTGCGGCTAGACAAGTGTCGATCGAAATGGGCAACATCGCAGATATTGTGAGTGTCCAATCAACTGAAAAGTGGACCAGTATGTCTGACAATGGCCATCGAAATTTAGTGAAGATATTTGGCGCCAATTTCATTCCCGCCCACTGGAAGTGTGATGCTGAACAACTAGCTCAATTGATAGCTGACGGATCGATTCGTGAACGCAAATTGTCGATGCATGACATACGGCAACTCGGCAGTACATGGAGCACCAAAGCAAAGAATGCACTTATCAGAGCCAGACGTTATCGGGTGCTACAAGTCGATGACGAAGTGTGGGAAGGTCAGTCTCTCAGCGTATTGGCCCATGCAGCAAGTGCAAAGCCTGATGACGGCAAGGAGTTGCTGCAAAAGTATTTGTCTAAGCCCGATAAGGCTATAGAAGTCATCGAATCGGTTTTGAGTATTGGATCAAGAAAGTTCTGCAGAACCTTGGAGGAAGTAGTTTCCATAAAGCTCAGGTATCAAAATCCACTTTCGAGTCCGACATGTTGGGATGAATTGTTGTCTAGCGAAATCGGAACTCAGATTTGGGCGGAGGCTGTTCACAGGGGGCTGTTAAGAAAACCAACGCTAGAACAACTTTTTTATGCTGTAAAGAACGCTTACCCGAGTACAAGAAAGACAGCATTCAAGCAAGAAGTCATAAATGTGTTTAAGAACATGAAAAGAGTTAGCCTTGATGAGGCTACTCAAGCTATGGAATGGATCGGCTTTAAGCCGTCCGACGCGAAGTATATTGCCCCCAATTTAACTCTAGCCACTATTATTAGCATTGCAAACTTAAAACCTGGCGCTTGTACTATTGAATCCATCAAGACACTCTATCAAGAGTTAAATGATGACCGTAGATCATTGATCTGGAAGATGCAATTAGGTCATGTTACTAATTCCAGCCACCTCTTAGAGCTTGCTATCGACGGATCGAAAAGGGGGTGGAGATCAGAGTGGAATAGCAGATGGTTAAGGATTGCGGGCAGCGTGGAGCATCGATCAAGGGCGCTGGTTTTTTTGTCTCGAAACGACTTGGCGGCGCTCAAAAGAATACGCCGACATTTCACGGAAGAGGTCATTGCACGCGCACTTTTATGGGTGTCTAATCAATTACCGTATAAAAACGCATTTGAACAAATATTTCTTGAGATCACTTCGTTTATTGGGCTTCGGCACGGGGCAACCTTGCGCTGGTTGCTTTCAAATCGTAGTTGGGAGAGAGCGGCTGGCTCAAGGTTTGATCATCTTTATGAGCGCTACGAAATTCCAAAAAAATCAGGGGAGATGAGGCAGATTTCCGTACCCAATGCTGGCCTCAAGCGGATTCAAAAATCAATAGCGGTTACTTTGCTAGATCCGCTAGGCGCACATCCGTCTGCATATGGCTTTGTAAGAGGCAGGTCTATTGTTGAGAATGCTCAATTACATGTAGGGAAAGTACTAGTAGTTAACGCGGATGTTAGTAATTGTTTTCCAAGTGTTCGCTGGCCGTTGGTCAGATATGCCTTAATGCGGGACTTATCAAATCGGCTTAGCCCCTTGTCAATTTCCTTCTTGGTTGACTTATGTACTGCCGAAGGCTCTCTTCCGATCGGCGCTCCAACATCTCCGGTAATTCTCAACCGTGTTATGTATAAAACAGATGAAATATTGAGCTATAGAGCAGAACAGAAAGGGTGTTCGTATAGTCGGTATGCAGATGACATAACATTTTCGGGTAACTCTGGTGCTGTTAGTCTTTTAGGGGTCACTCGAAGCGTATTAAACGGAATTGGTCTATCACTGGACCCGAAGAAAACTAACATCTTCAGGCGTGGAAGGCGTCAAGTCTGTACCGGTTTAGTGGTCAACGAAAAAGTTAATGTGCCTCGTCGCATTCGTAAACGAGTTAGAGCCGCAGTGCATGCATTCGAGAATTCAAAACCGATGTTTTGGGGGGATGAGAGAATGAACTCCAGCGGACTTCGTGGCCGCTTAGAATTTTTGAAAATGGTCGCTCCTGATAACGCTGGCCCCTTGATTACCAGATTGAATGTTGCAATGTCAAAGAAATCATCTTAGACCAGTTACTTATGGAGGAAAACTTCTGTCCGGAATGGAAACCATGACAAAAACTAAGGCGAGTAGCCCCAAGAAAGTGGCTGTCCCAGCGGTTTATTTATGGGCAGTAGGGCAAAAATTTAAAACCGCCAATCAAATAGACGATTTGAATTTCGTTTATTCAATTTTTCGAAATTCAATAGGTCATCCTTACAAGAAATCTTACGACGGCCAAGATGCAAGGGAAAAGAGTTTTAATCAAGTTGTCAAAACATCCCTCCACCGAGGTGTAATTCCTTTTGAGCGTGAAGAACTCGATTTGTATCTGGCGACCTTGATTTATGGTCAGCGGGCGCAATTCATTCTAAGATCTGATAGGTCATCGGTAGAACCTGGTTTCTTGAGAGCAACAGCAAAAGAAATCGCCTATATTGATGTAACAAGTAAAATACGACGCGAAGATTCGTCGCAAGCTGAATTGCTGAGTAACTCAGACAAGAGAGACTTGCTGCTTACGCTAGAGGGGCTTACAAGTGAGTCAATGTTCTATCGGGCTATTGCGCATGATGAGTACGTTCTGAAAATTTACGGAAAACGTTCCGGTCCGTCTAGTATTGATAAGAAGGCCTCTTGTGTTATTTCGCTTTGGAATGGTCCTCAGCCTGATTCAAATCTAAAAAATATGGCCCAACTTAGCCGGAGCCTTGGTACTGCAACACTTGTCAATAAAGATAATAGTCTCTATCTGAAGTTAGCAACAGCACAGGTTAACCTAGAGCTGACGGCTGGATCTTTGGTTGGTCAGTGGCTATTAATAGAGTCTGATGGCTTCAAATCTTTTGGTGCTTTGCCCAATCTGACTGAAGACGGGGAGCAGTGCAAGATAGCACTCGATGCCATTCCAATGGTAAAAAAATTCACTTTAGACGTAACTCCAGTGGTTTCTGTTCCTACTGATATTTCGCGTAGTTTTTCGAAAATGTATCCGTGGTTTATTCCGATGGATTCCAAGAATTGGTTAGAGGCAATACTTATATGAAGCCTTCACGTTTATCTTCTGTTTTGACAAGTATGCTGGGACAAAGATGGCCTGCGTTCATCTGGGGACCACCTGGGATAGGCAAGAGTGCCATCGTTCACACAATAGCTAATGAGGCTGGCCTGGATGTCATTGATCTGCGCGCATCGTTATTAGACCCAACTGATTTGCGTGGAATTCCAGCAATTGTCGATCAAAAGGCGGTTTGGTGCCCCCCTGCATTTCTGCCTCAGGCTACTGCGAGGCCTGGGGTTCTATTTCTTGATGAGATAAATGCTGCCCCACCATTAGTTCAAGCAAGTCTTTATCAATTGGTTCTTGACAGGCGGGTTGGAGAGTATTGTTTACCGGACGGCTGGTGGATTGTCGCAGCCGGGAATCGACAGAAAGACAGAGCTGTAACTTTCCGTATGTCTTCCGCCTTGGCAAACCGATTTGTGCACATTGAACTTGACGTTGATGTAAGCGATTGGCGTGCCTGGGCATTACAAAAAACTCTACACCCGTTGGTCATTGCTTTTATTGGATATCGGCCCGCCTTACTAAGAGAAGATCCATCGGAATCCCCTGCATTTCCAACACCCAGAGCGTGGGAAATCTTGTCTGACGTTATTAAAAAGTTTGGGGGTATAAAAGAGTGTGCTGATATCGTTGCGGGAATTGTAGGGCAAGGTGCCGCTACCGAATTTGCTGCATTTGTTAAGCGTGCGCTCAACATGCGGCAAATGGAAGATGTGGTGGCTGACCCTGAATTAGCGCTGTTGCCCAAGACGTTAGATGGTTTGCATGTTCTAACAACGTGGTTAGTGCATTGCTCCGATCGAGAAGAGGTGGTTAAAGCAAGTGCGGTATTACTTAATAGGCTGCCTCCTGAGTTTAGTGTTGTCTTGGCAAAAGAGATGCTTGCATTGCATCCCGCATTTAGTCGTCTGGATGCTTATAAGATTTTCATGAAGACGCATGCCAAGCTCATCGCTAGCTGAGGTTGAAAGGTGCATTCTCAAGGCGAGAATTGCACTGTCCTTGCGTCAGCCTTTCTTAGCCTCTGCGATCATGAGGCTGCCCATACGAGATGCGACTCGTTTCGGCTGGTGCAGAACCATGTCGACAGATGGATATCACATTTTCTTCAACGCAGATTGGGTTTCAGCGCTCACGTTTAGTGAAATACGTGGCGTTTTGGCACATGAGGTTTTACACGTACTGTTTCAGCACTCAACCCGGAGAGCAAATCGAGATTCAGAGCTCTGGAATATAGCTGCTGATCACGCAATCAATCTGTTGCTTCTTGAGCAGGGCTTTTCGTTGCCAAAAGAAGGTTTTGCAAATAAGGCCTATCGAGGGATGAGCGCTGAGAAAATATACTCCCTTTTGCCGCAGAAGGCCTCCTATGTTGCAGAAGGCCGAAAGAAAAACTCCGGATATAACGAAGATTCGGAAAATAGTGGTTGTATTCCACTTGTTGGCCCTGACATTCTTGATCCGGAAGATGCTGCTGTGCTCGCTGCACGTGATTCTGAGATGCCTGACCAGGAGCAACTCAATCAAATTTGCGAAGGCTTGCGATCTGATGCTTTGTCGAAGTTACAAGGGGATGCGGCGGGCTTCTTTTTTTCGGAGTGCACCGCTATTGAAGAGTCAAAAATTGACTGGCGTGATCTACTTCGTAGCTGGCTGATTGATCGGATAAAAAATGACTGGAGTATGTGGCCATGTTCTAAAAAGCACTTGCATCGTGGGCTATATCTCCCTTCGGTAGGAATTGAGGCACCAGGGCATATCGTCTTTGCTATTGATACTTCAGGATCAATGTCAGACGCTGATTTAGCTGAAATTTTTTCGGAGCTGAGAACCTACCGGGAAACTTTTCCCAGTCGACTAACAGTGATTCAGTGCGACGCCGCCATCCAAACAATCGCAGCCTATGAAGAGATGGACGGAGCAGAGATCCCTATTAAGAATCCTGTGCTCGGCAAAGGTGGTACTGATTTTCAGCCCGTTTTTAAGTGGATTGCCGAAAATGCCAGAGGTGCTCACCTAATCTACTGCACCGATGGTTTTGGAACTTTCCCAGCACGTGCAGAAACTGGCGGGGTGATTTGGCTACTATCTAAAAATCATTGCGACCCAGCCGCATTTCCATTTGGCGTGTGCGTCACAATTTGACTTGGTCAACTGTCGGTTAAAAATAATAAAAGCGTTTCCTCCCCGAGAAACAGGTTATCTTGGGAGCAATTCTTATACTGTACTCTTCTCATAACACTAACAGTTTTCTACGGGGGAGCGAACAAGCTCGAAGTAAATGGCCCAGAAAATCCAGAGGTGGTTTAAATCGACCGGTTAGAGATTGATGCTCACTTTAATGAGATTTATTGATAAAGAATACAATTTAGCGGTTAGACTCTTCGGTCGGCGGTAATCACGCTTCGTGGCCTAGCGACTGGTTTGGTTTACTTTTTTATTTGATTCCAAGCATATATCCCGCCGGTACAAGCGCCCAATGCTTCCATCGCTTGGCTTCCGTCCTATAAGGTTCTGCTTCCTCGAATGCCGTAATGGGGTGTCCAATCGAGTCCATAACCTTTTGAGCGTGAATCTCTAAAAGCTGAGAGAAGATGGTTCCAATTTCCAGGCGCTGAAGCTCAAGCGCGGGATCGGTGCAGAGACTTTGCCAGCTGGCTTCTTTTAGATCACACTTGATATCACCATCGAAGCTGACCCACTCAACCTTAAAATCATTGGCGTCTGCAGTAAATTTGACGCCACCAATCCCGGGTTCACTGCCCCACATCCCGTCAAACACTTTGGGCAGCTTCTGTTTTCTGAGGCCCTTGCGGAGGGCGGATAACTCGGCGCCATTTGGCAGACTCATATAGTGCGCTCCGGTGAGGTTTATTCAACGTCTTTTGGCACGAACCCCACGTAACCACCTATCCCTCCTGGTGGAGCAACATACTGGGCAAACTTGACACCGTCGACGGCCTCGAACGCATCCGTCATGGCATCAATGTGATCAAAGCCTAACTCATCGACATCAACGTCATCTTCTTCGTCAAGCTTGAAGAATGCATTGAACTCAGGGGAACGGTAGTCAAAGCCCTCGTCTGATGCGGAAAAGACCGTGTGAAGGCAAGGCGTCACTCCTGGCTCGGAGCCGTTGGAGCCATAACTCACTACCTTCTGACCGCAAAAAGGGCAATGAAGGTCGATGTCATAAAAAGTGCAGAGTTCGACTCTTTGCATCTTTGAATTTGCCAATTACCACCTCCGTTAGAGACTTATACGCGTATTTTGGACCGCCAGGTGGCTCACCCAGTGAGCCAGGAGGCCTGTGCCAGCGTAATTATTTTAGATGGGGTTTCCCAGGTCGTCGTACTGTTTGACCGCTTTTTTCCAGTTCGCGTAGTGATACCGCGCCCGGATCTTAAACGGCAGGATGTACTCGCAGCGAACCTGGAGCCAGTAGGCGCTGGCCAAGAAGTCACAAAATGCGGGGGCCGGCTCCATGAACGTCTCATACGAAATGAGGTAGGACTCGTCGACCTGACACGGCCGGGCAGACCACTTCTTAATGCTCCGAGTAAATTGATCCTCTGCGTATCCAAGCGCCGCGAAAGGATCATCCGTGGCAAACGCTGCTGCGACTCTTAAGATTGCGTCACCGTAGATCCGAAGGTTCTGATGCGCCCACTTTGGGTCCTTGATATCGACAGGCCCACCAAGCCAGTTGCGTTCACGAATTGGAAAAGGTACTCGAGCCATATGGCCTCCATGTTGAAAATCGGCGGATTGCCTTTTTTCAAGCTAGGAAGGATGCTATGGGGTGGTCAAGAAGCGGATTTCTCCAATTGTTGAAAAGCTGTCTGGCGGTGAATATGACGTGCATGCATACGTGTGTACGCACACGTGCGCGTAATACTTATTCAGTATTGATCAGGTATTTAACGTAGCCATAACGATATGTTTCATCGCCTCGACATCTTGCCGATTATGCTCACGCAATTTCGTCCAACCGGTCCTTCTGCCCTTGTTCCGTAGCTCTCCGTATCGCTCTAAGTCCTTTAATGCCTCGCGTAGACACTTCGTATTGAGCATTTCACCCGTGTCCCTTTTCCGATGAAATCTAGTTAGTTGCTCGTACTGCTTTAATTTTTTTGGCTTTGTTCCGCTCTCAATATTTTTAGACAAAGCGCGAGCCACTATCTTGGCGTTCACATATTGGTTACTAATGTCAATTTGATACCACCTCATGCATTGCTCTTTTTCAAAGCCCTCAAAGTCGATATAAATTGCCCGTTCAGCCTCCGCCAAGCTGATTTTTTTCTCGGTTGGCAGGCTCTTTTGGAAGTGCGGCGGTGGTCTGTTAGTCATATTCCGTCTCTTCGACCCCTGGTTTTCGGTGCTCGGTAACCGGGGGAGAATCACCCATTGAGCCTGCTGCACGGCATCATGATTATTCTTTGCAAAGATTGGACT
>JACCDL010245079.1_pt1 | contig 15593 bp, 11 predicted proteins | sample 7441931 | NCBI WGS metagenome assembly JACCDL01 (sample SAMN15323437, study PRJNA562643) | freshwater metagenome | isolation source: river surface water | place: USA:Blue River Watershed | collected 2017-08-16 | reverse complement strand
TAACGACCGCAAATGGAATGGTGATGAATTCTTTCAGTGGGAAGTCAGCAACTTATGGTTCCTTCGCCACAGCGGCGTCAAAGTTACCTGTGCCAAAGGATATTGTTTTAAAGGGTAATTCGAATTTTAAATTGTTAGGCACACCCCAAAGGAATGTGGAGGGGCCGAAAATTGTCAAAGGTGAACCATTGTTTGGTATGGACTATCAGGTTCCAGGTATGCTCATTGCAATGACGGAACGACCGCCGGCTTTTGGGATGCGTTTGAAGTCTTTTGATGCCACAGCTGCGAAAAAGATGCCAGGCATTGTGGATGTTTTTTCGATTCAGGTCTATGAGCCAACGCAGAAGTTAGCCATGTTTGATACTCGAACGTTCAATGAGGTGATTGCGGTGGTGGGAAAGAATACGTGGGATGTGATGAATGCACGCAAGGCATTGAAAGTGGTTTGGGAAAATGCACCTGAGACGAAGGAATTGGGGATGAATGGTCGGGATACGGTTGTTCCTGCAGGTTTAGAGAGCACGAAAAAGCATTATGCTGACATGCTTGAAATGGATAAAAAGCCGGGTCGCATAGAGCGTAAAGATGGAGACCCAGAAAAGGCATTTTCGGATGCGAAGCATGTGATAGCGCGTACCTATACCGCGCCATTTTTAGCTCATAATATTATGGAGCCAACGAATACTTTCGCGCATGTACAGGGAGACAAGGTTCGTATTGTGGGTCCGATACAGGGACCGGATATGGTGGCAAATACAGTGGCAGCACGTTTAGGGATACCGAAGGAAAATATTGAGATAGAGTTGGCGCGTATGGGGGGCGGTTTTGGCCGTCGGGCCTATGGCCATTACATGCTAGAGGCTGTTTTAATTTCTAAGCAGGCAAATGCGCCAGTCAAATTGATATATAAGCGGGAAGATGATGTAACCGCGGGTATTTATAGGCCAACTTATCAGCTGACATATCGGGCTGCATTTGATGAAAACAAACGTTTAACAGCAATGCATATTAAGGGTGGCGGCATACCGGAATCTCCATTGCATGCCAATCGTTTCCCGGCAGGTGCCTTAGATAATTACTTGGCTGAGAGCTGGGTTATTCCCTCAAATGTCACTATTGGCGCTTTTCGTGCCCCGCGTTCGAATTTTAATGCGGCGGCGGAGCAGTCGTTTTTGGATGAGATATCAGAGTATATGGGTAAAGATCCAATTGCGTTTCGATTAGAGCTTTTGCAAAGAGCCAAAGATAACCCAGTAGGGAAAAGCAATGATTATGATCCGGCACGTTACATGGGCGTCTTGGAATTAGTTCGGGACAAGTCGGGCTGGGGGAAACCAGAAAATGCGGGTAAGAAACGAGGCGTTTCGGCGTATTTCTGCCATAACTCATATGCTGCGCAGGTAATTGATTTACACGTAAAGGATGGTCAGGTAATTGTAGATCAGGTTACTTCGGCTTTAGATTGTGGCGTAGTGGTGAATCCAGAAGGAGCAAAGAATATGGCCGAAGGTGCGGCGATTGATGGAATTGGGAATGCCCTATTTGGCCAATTGACCTTAACCGCTGGTCAGACGGATCAGAAGAATTTTGATACCTATCGCATGATTCGTCACAATGAGGCCCCAAAGAAGATCGATGTTCATTTTGTGAAAAATGAGGTGGATCCGACTGGATTAGGTGAACCACCATTCCCACCTATTTTTGGGGCGATGGCGAATGCCTTATATAAAGCAACGGGTAAACGGTTTTATAAACAGCCATTTCAGCCACAGGTTGAGGGGTAGGCTATAACTTGATGTCTTCTCGCTTAATGTGTTCAATTTTACCGTTGCGTGAGAAAATCTGTTAATTTTAGCGTAATGAAAATTCCCATCTACCAAGTTGACGCATTTAGTGATCAATTATTCAAAGGAAACCCTGCGGCCGTTTGTCCATTGACGGAATGGCTGCCCGACGCGCTGATGCAAAACATCGCGCAAGAAAATAATTTGGCAGAAACGGCCTTTATTGTTCCCTCTGGCCACGGATATGATATTCGTTGGTTCACGCCAACTGTGGAAGTTGATTTATGTGGCCATGCCACCTTAGCCAGTGCACATGTCTTATTTCACGAACTGGGTCATGCAGGCGATTACATACAATTTCATTCACACCGCAGTGGCCCACTTACTGTCACGAAAAGAAACGAATTATTGGTTCTCGATTTCCCCTGTGACACGCTCACGCAACTTACCATAGATCCCATTTATTCAACTGGACTTTCTAAGGCCCCACGCGCTGTTTTTCAAGGTAAGACAGATTACCTTTTTGTGTATGATGCGGAGGCCGATATTCGGGAACTTCAACCCGATTTTGAAGCCTTGAAAATTCATCCGGTCAGAGGAATTATCGTGACAGCTCCTGGCGAAAAAGTAGATTTTGTCTCTCGGTTTTTTGGGCCTGCATGTGGGGTGAATGAAGATTCGGTGACAGGTTCAGCTCACACGACATTGACCCCTTATTGGGCAGCTGTTTTAGGTAAGGATACATTGCGTGCTGTCCAACTATCTACGCGAACGGGAGCATTGACATGTACATTACGTGGAAATCGGGTGGAAATTGCGGGGCAATCCGTGATGTATTTACGCGGCGAGCTAGATCTAGTAATCTAACTACATAAGTACCCCCGCACTTGCCTGTAAGGCATAGATCGACTGAAATAAATAAGCTTGTAAGTCTACGAGTTTTTCAGCAGCTTCCATGGCTTTGGTTTCCCGGCTGTTAATCAAGAATAAAGATGACTCTCCTTGCTGGAACCGTGTTTCCTCAGCTTTCACCAGCGCTTGGTAGTTGGCCACCGCCAGCTCCTGTGTCTTCACTTGTTTTTGCAAGCTGATAAATTGATTAAAATACGAGCTTACTTTGACTTGAATTTGTTGGCTTTTCTGGGACCGATTAAGGGTCTCTTCTTCCAGTTTTAACTTCGCTTTTTGGAAATCTCCACGTCCCTGAGATAGGCGTAAAGGCATTTCAAATTTGATGCCGTATTGGAAATTATTATCCAATAAACCCGTTCCACGGAGCTCAAATCCATTTTTTGAGAGTTGGTTGTATTGTAGGTCCAGCTTAGGCAATAGACTTTGAAATTTGAGTTTTCGCTCAATGGTTAGTATTTCAAGCTTGTTTGTATAGGCATTTAATGCGGGATGATTTTCTTGTGCTTTTGCAAGCAGCGAAGCCAAATCCAGATCAAAATTGGCGTACAAGGTTTTATCTGTCAATGAACCATCTGGCGTTACGTCGGTAGGTAAATCCATCGGAACATTTCCTTCTTTCCAAAGGTATACTGATAGTTCAAGGCGCGAATTTTCATAGGCGACCCATTTGGCTTGGTACAAATTTTCGAAGAATTGCTGTTGCGTAAATGCCTCCAAGGTATCTACGGAAGGTCTTTCTCCTAGCTCCACACTGCGCTTAACAAGCTCCACCCGTTTTTGGGCCACTTTTAGATTTGCATCTACAATCGATAAGACCTGATAGCCTTTTGCCCAGTTCCAATAGGCATCCATGGCTTGGTTAATCAAATCATTTAGGGCCAAACGTTGTTCTTGCTCAGCCATCTGAATACCAATTTTTGCTTGTTGGAGCGCCGCTCTTCGCTTATCGATGACCAAGTTTTTGGCCAAGGGAACGCTAATGCCCATGTAAGCTGTTTGGCCGACTGTTTGACTCGGATCAAGTCGTCCACCATTTAACGACTCACTCCCAGCGCTCAATTCGATTCCATACCAAGTAGGAATATTAAGTTCGGGGGCATGGTATTCGTAGTAATTTTTGCCGTCGAAGGTTTTTTTACTGCTGTAATGCCGCAAAATGGGATCAAATCCACCGCGGGCGCTTAAAAGCTCAGCGCTTGACTTTAGGACACCAATTTGTGCTTGACGCGCGAGTGGATGATAGGTCTGTACAATTTTCAAAAAGGCTTCTGGATGCAGTTTTTTAGGCTCCGCATAGACGAAGGCACTCCACAGCATCAAAAGCAACAACTTACTTCTCATCTTTCTTCACTTCTTTTTTAACCGTGTAATAATCCGCTGGGAAACCGTTTATATTTCGCCACAGTTCATACCATAGGGGTACATCATTTAAAAGTGCGATTCCTTGTGCTCCGGCACCTAATTTCAATTGCGGTGGCCAGCGCTTTTCCTTGGGATCCTCAACAACGATTACTCGGAATAGGCCATTGTCATTAATGGTATTTTCCACGGCAAGTATCTTGCCTGCGAAGGTACCGAAGCTTTGATTTGGCCAGCCTCCTGCAAAAATGATCGCTGGAAATCCATCGAAAATAAAGCGAACTGTTTGGCCCGGTGCAACGAGTGGTAGGTCTACAGGACGTACATACATTTCAACGGCATATTTATTCGAAGTCGGCACAATGGTCAAGAGGTCTTCGCCCTCCTTTAAAATTTCGCCAATACCTGCCTTTTTAGCTTGAATGATTTGACCATCTTGTGGGGCCAATATGTAATACATACCATTCCGCAATGTATAATTGGACACAAGATTTTCAAGCTTAGCCACCTCGCCTCGGTTGTTCTCAATTTGGCCTAAGCTTTGAAAACGCTCGCTTTCCGCCTTATTGATTTTCTCATCGTATTCTTGCTCAACGCCATTCAACTCAATTTTAGTATTCGCTAAATCTTGCTGCGTTTGATTTACTTTATTTTCTGCAGTGATTCTTTTCGCTTGCGCATTTTGTACCACGACACTGCGTTGCTGGAATTGTGTTTGTGAAATCAATCCCTCCTTGTACATCTTTTGGTTACGATCAAATTGATCTTGGGCCAACTGATATTCATTTGTTGCCGCAGCAAAATCCGCCTTCTCACTGGTAATTTTTTGTTCTAATTGAACAAGTTTATTCGATAATTGGGACTGCTTTAGTGTTTTTGCCTGTCGTAAATTATTAATCTGCGCGAGGGTTGCCTCCACCTTTTGGGTGTAAAATTCCAAGGAGCTTTTTTTCGCATCCAACTGCGTTTGGGTACGGGCAATTAATTGCGGATCTAGGTAATCCGCTTTGATTTCATTGATTTTTGCTAATGTATCTCCTTCAGAAACGAAGTCCCCTTCTTTGACCCACCAAACGGCAATTTTACCGGCAATCGGGCTAAATATTTTTTGAGGCTTTTGCTCTTGGAAAAGACTCGTCACATTTCCTTTGGAACGAATATTTTGCGTCCATGGAAGGAAAATAATGGCGAGCAATAAAACGAGAAACCCGATCAGCCAAGGCTTTAGTTGGGTGGAACGATCCAACCGATAAATAGCTTGTTTTGATTTATATTTTTCCATGCTGAAAAGTCAATGTTTTGCTTGGTTTGTAGGATGGATGTACTTGATTTGAAACTACGACAACGGTACAGCTTTCCCCTAATGCATTCAAGTATTGGCTAATTTTTTCACCTGTTTGTGCATCTATGCCTGCCCATGGATCTTCTAAAAGTAACAATCTCTTGTGGCCACAAAGGGCACGCAACAAAAGAATTTTCTTAATCCAAGTATGTGGTGTTTTCTTTCCGATGGGTTCAATCTGTGTTTGAAACCCTTTCGGGAAATAGGAAATAAAATCATCGATTCCCAAGCTCGTAGCCGTCTCAAGAATAAGTTTAGGGGTAACGTCTGCTTGGCCTAATTGTATGTTCTCTAAAATTGTCCCGCCGAAAATCTCTTGGCCATGGAGTAAAACGCCCGTATATTCTCTTAGTGACTGAATAGAGTAGTTTTGAATAGGGACTTTATTTACAAGTAGATTGCCCATGAAGTCACCATAGTTTCCAGTTAACATTCTTAAAAACAGCGACTTGCCAGATCCTTCTTCTCCTTGTACAATTACGTGATCGCCGGAATCTATTTGAAGGTTTAGGTCATCCAACAGCAGTTTCCCAGGTTCAAATTCAAATTTGAAATGCTGCATTTGGATCGAAATTCCCTTATCTGTTTTTAGGATTAAATCTCCTGTGGTCTCCAGGGGAATCTCAGTTACACTTGAGATTTTCTCCAAGCCCGTAAGTACATCATACGCGCTGTCCATGCTGGTAATTAGCTTTTCCACTGCCGCAATAATCATGAGAATCACGATTTCAGCCGCGATGAATTCACCGATATTCAACTGCTGGTTGATCAATAAGTAGGTTCCCAGCGTAAGCATTAAAACGGTCAAACTGACCTTAAAAAAGATCAAGGCCCGGTATTGAAGTAAAAGTACTTGGAAGTGTTTGGTGCGCGCCTCCACATACCCTAGAACATTTTTGTCTGTCCGGCTTAACGCTAATTCAGATCCACGACTGAACTTGAATGATTTGATAACGCGTGCTAACTCCCCATAGAATCCGGTTACCTCATATTTGTAATTGGATTCTTCAATGCTAGTTTCTATGCCAGATGGACTCGTATACCCTAAGATCAACCCTAATATGATTAAAAGCACGATACCTAATAGGATATACATCGGATGGTATAGGGACAACAAGATAATGCCGAGTATGATTTGCACACTCGCAATGGGAATATCTAATAGTAGTTTGGAGAAGCCTTTTTGAATATTAAGTGTTTCAAAAAAGCGGGTAATTTTTTCTGGCATGAAATACCCATCGATATGCTTCAAGTCAATCTGTGGGATGCGCTCGGCAAATTCAAAGGCGTAGGAAGCAAATAATTTCTGCTGGATTGATTCGATGATTTTCATTTGATTCATCTGAAGTATGCCCACAAGCAGAACGCCTAAAACAACCAAGAAGATAAGTACGTAAATCGAGGTGACCATCGTGGCTCCCATGACCAAGCCGATAATCGTTTGCACACCTAAGGGTAAACTCAAATTGACTAATCCACTTAATGCAGAAAATAGATAAATGGAAACGACTTCTTTCTTGTAAGCACCCAGTAATTGGCTTAGTCGGCGAAAGGGATGTTTTTTTGTCATGTTCGATTCAATGTGTTTGCAAAGCTAAAAATAGTTTTTGGTTAACTAATACTACTTTTAACCGTAGCAGTATTAATATTGTTTGTGACCGTATTAAATTTTGTTAATCCTCCGTGCGTAATATTCGTGGCACCAGGTGCACATTTAATTAGGATGAATTTTTCTTTTATGTACATACACTTTTAGACATGAGGTCATTTTTAGACCGACATAGCAAAAATAGCCACTGGAGCATATTTTGTCCAACGTTTTGTATTTAATCCAAAATACGGTTTACCCTTTTCAAAACCTTTCTGAGATTTCCCCGTTTTAATCTTGCTAGTAATTAAGTGTATGCAAGGCGTTAAGAAACAACATTTACCCTCCAAAACTTGTCCCGTTTGCAATCGCCCCTTCGCCTGGCGCAAGAAATGGGAGAAGAATTGGGATCAAATCATCTACTGTGGTGAAAAGTGCAGACGTAGCAAATAAGTTTACTGACGAGGACATCGACCGCATCATCCAAATGGCCTGGGAGGATCGTACACCTTTTGAGGCGATCGAATTCCAGTTTGGCCTAAAGGAAAAAGAGGTCATCGAATTCATGCGATTGAATAGCAAGGATTCCAGTTTTCGCATGTGGCGCAAGCGCATGACCGGTCGCGGAACGAAACATTTGCAAAAACGCGTTGCCGTAGATCCGCGTTTTAAATGCACATTGCAGCGTAGCATCAGCATGAATAAAATCAGCAAACGCTAGTGGAATTTCCTACCTCACTTGATGCCGTTCATGCGCGAATCGATGCATTCGATCCGGCTCATTACGCGCGATCCCGCAACTTTATAAATGGAGGCGTTTCATATCTTTCCCCGTATTTATCGCGCGGATTTATTACAGTCCCCCAAGTCGTAGCTAGGTTGAAAGATCGGGGCATCGGCATGGAACAGGCTGAAAAATTCATTCAAGAATTAGCCTGGCGGGAGTTTTATACCCGCACCTGGTTTCAAAAAGGCAATGCCATTTTTAATGATATTCGGCACCCGCAAGAAGGGGTTTTGCATACAGGTATTCCAGCCGCGGTACTAGCGTCGTCTACCGGAATTCAGGCCTTGGATGCGCATTTAGGCACCTTTTCTGCGTCGGGGTACCTCCATAATCACCTGCGTATGTACCTCGCAGCCATCACCTGTAATGTGGCGAAATACCATTGGCGAGAACCAGCGGATTGGTTGTATTACCATTTGTTGGATGGCGATTTAGCCAGCAATGCGCTTAGCTGGCAATGGTGTGCCGGGACATTTAGCAATAAGCAATATTATGTGAATCAGGAGAATGTGAATAAGTATACTAATTCGCGCCAAAAAGGAACTTTTTTAGATTACAGTTACGAGGAATTGCCCTTACGCAGTGTACCGCACGAATTAAGAAAATCAGTGAAAGTGGATCTTGTTTTCACACCTCCCGCGACGAAAGAATTAAAGATTCAGCATGACATCCCCACCTTCGTCTACACCCATTATACTCTCGATCCCACGTTTCACTCAGGCGAGGAAGGCAATCGAATTTTAGTCTTAGAGCCGAGTCATTTTGCAAAACATCCGATGTCTCCGCGGACAATGCAATTCATTTATGATTTAGCGGCGAACATACCAGGGATACAGATTTTTTATGGTGAATATGCGTCGCTTCATGTAAAAGCTATTTTCCGGGATCATCCCATAAATACCCATTTTGATGGGATTCGCGAGGCACACCCCTCACTAGTCCCTGGCTTAGTTGGCGAGTTCAATAGCTTCTTTTCTTATTGGAATAAATTAAGCAAAAATCTGGGTTAGAAACGTTTCAGCGTTGGTTAGATGTGTTTCCTTTTTCTCCAAAGGCATCTTATCCCAGGTACTAATCAGCATAGCCCATCTTGGATTCTTGCGGAAGGTCTCCCGCTGTTTATCTAGGAATCGCCAGAATAATCCATCCCAAATTTCCTGCCACTCGCCCTTCGGGTAATCGCTCATTTTTAAGATATAATTCGAGCCGCAGATGTAGGGTTTCGTGGTCATCAATCCGCCATCACTGAATTGAGACATGCCGTAAACATTAGGCACCATCACCCAATCGTAGGCGTCGATGTACATTTCCATGAACCAGCGATAGACAGCATCGGGTTTGATTTCGCACAATAGCATAAAATTCCCCAACACCATAAGGCGCTCGATGTGGTGGTTATAGCCTGTTTTTAACAGTTTGCGAATGGTCTGATCAATGGGCTCTAATCCTGTGGTTCCGTTATAAAAAGCAGCAGGCATATCGTTTGTGAATCCCCAGTAATTCGTGGTGCGCTGTTGGACACTTATTTTGCGATAGAGCAATTGGACAAACTCACGCCAACCGATAATTTGTCGAATAAACCCTTCCAAACTATTTAATGGGCCGTCGCATGCCGCCACACGCGCGATGATATTCGATGGATTCAACAAACCCACATTAATCAACGGGCTTAAAATACTATGAAACAAGGTCTTTTCTTGCGCTTTGATGGCGTCCTCATAATCACCGAAAAGGTGCATGCGTTCCTGTAAAAACAAATCCAAAGCTGCTTGCGCTTCTGTGTGTGTCACGGGATAAAAGGCCCCTGAAAAGGGCATGTCACTTGACCCCGGATTTTCGTGAAAATGTTGCGAAACATAGTCGATTGCTTCGCTAATATATTCGTTCGGAGCTTTCGCGGGATAAGGTGCTGGGATGAACGTATTCTTTGGAATTTTCTTTCGGTTTTCAGTGTCGTAGGTCCATTGACCTCCTACGGGCTTTCCGTCCGGTTCCAATAAGATTCCTCGGTCTTTTCGTTGCTGTGTATAGAACGCGGTTTGGTAATAGGGCTTTCGATTGCCTACTAAGGCGGTATCTGTATTAAGGAAGTTGGGGCTCGGTAAAAGTTGGATTTCCGCTGAGCGACTAAGCCGCCTTTCGACCAAATAATCATTTGGATCAAACAACGTAATTTCACCTTTTATGGAGGCGCTTAAGTTAACTTCTGACGCACGGGAATCTTGTGCATCAATGTATTCCACCATCTTTCCCGCGGCACGTAGACGGTCGGCAAAGGCGCGCATGCTCGCCCGATGGAAGATTAATTTTTGTTTATGAAAGGCATATTGCTTGAAGAATAAATCGGATTCAACCAGGATGAACACATCCGCTTTCTGAGCCAAGGTCTCTTCGAATAGTTGGTGCGGGAAAATCAGAAATGCCCTCATTTATTTACGTGTTTAGCCAAGATTCGAGCACCTTCTTGTCGGGCTTTTTTTGTTTTGCGTAATCCCCATACTTGGTCGGATGCCAACTTGCGTGTCGCGTTAAGATCCACTACTGGCAAGGGGTAATCAACCCCAAGTTTTACTCCATATAGGGTCTGTTCCATGTCGCTTAATTTCCAAGGTTCGTGGATTAACGTGGCTGGGACATGCGCTAATTCAGGTAACCATTTTTTGATGAATTCACCTTCGGGATCATGCGCATAGGAATTCTTCACAGGGTTATAAATGCGGATGGTATTGATGCCGGTCACACCAGCTTGCATTTGAATTTGAGGATAATGAATGCCGGGCTCGTAGTCTAGAAATTGCCGCGCTAAAAAGTGGGCTAAATCGCGCCAATCCTGCCATAGGTTAAAGACGAAAAACGACACAACCATAGCCCGCATTCGGAAATTTAAATAGCCAGTGGCCACCACACAACGCATGCATGCGTCCACTAAAGGAACGCCAGTTTTACCTGTCTGCCAAGCTTCAATGAGCGCGAGATCACGCGGTTTTTCTAGGCTTTGGTAGGCCTTGTTCACGGGTTCAAATTCCATTCGCGATTCATCTTCAAATTTTTGAATAAAGTGACTTTGCCAATGAAGCCTAGAGACAAAATTTTGCAGTGAACGTTTATTGCGTGCCGATTTATAATGTTGCATCGTAAAGGTATGCGCCATCCGCATGCTGATATTTCCGTAGGCTAAGTAGGGCGAAATCCGGCTGCAAGCCTTGCGACTTGCCTCTGGTTTGCTAATCAAAGAACTATATCCCACGTGTCGTGTTTCGATGAAACTTTTCAGGTATTTCCATCCCCAATACTCACCACCTTCTTGGAAGATGGGATTGCGTGTCCGAAAGGTTTCGGGCAATTCAGGGCCTTTTAATGAGGTGTAAAAATCAGTAGGCAACGTGACCAAATTCCAGTCATCTTCTCGCTGGAAAAACGGTTCGCTGCGCATGGTCGCTTCCCAGCGTTGTTGCCAGGTTTTCCGGGATTTCAAGCACCGGATGACCCCGTTAGTTGGCGTTTCTTTCCATAAAATCCCTACGCGTTTGCAGAATGCAGCCACGTCTTTATCTCGCTGAAAACTCAGGCCATTCCCAATTTCTTCGTGTGAAAAAATAGTCCGGATTTCATAAGCTTCGGAGAGCGCTTGAAACACGGGAAGCACTTCGGAATGAAATAGGTAAAGTTTGCCATTTCGGTCTTCGAGTCGGCCTTGCATTTCCACAAGAGATTCATGCACGAATCGCCAATGCCGCACATCGCTATCCGGGAATGCGATCAGAGAAGGCTCGAAAAAATAGACTAATAAGGTGGGAATATCGGAGGCCAATGCCCGGTACAATGGCTCATGGTCCGTGAAGCGGAGATCACGTTTAAACCAGACAATATTGATCGGGGACTTTGGCATAAAAACATAACTTAAAAAGCCCTACGATGTTTTCAGAAAGAAAAGGCTTACCTTTGTCCCTGTTTTACACACCTAATGTATCAAAATGAAACAATACCTTGTCGCTTTATTCCTGTTCTTTTCTGTCACTTGCGTACATGCTCAAACGGGGAGCATTGAAATGAGCACCGGTGGTTTCTCATTTATTCCCGCATTTACCTCGAAAGAGCCCAATGTTATCATTAATGCAAGTACTAATCCGAAAAGACGATTAACAGGCGCGATGATGTATATGATGCGCATACAAAGTATGACGCCTACGACGGTTGTTTTATTTACCCGGTACAGATTTATAGATAAGAAATTTAAGGCTATCGTAGGAATTCACATGCCTGCATTTCAAATGACAGAGCAGTATAAAACGACAAGTTTCTTTGGACGAGAATTAACGATGAATTATCCAGTGAGCGAAAAATTGAGCGTGGGATCTTTCATTTTAAATGGAAATGCACGTAATACAGATTTTAAAGTGACCTTGATCTCTGGCAATACAAACTACCGTCACAAAAAATGGAGTTTTTTATCGCAAGCGTATTACTTAAGTGTGGGGGAATTGACTGGTGTGGCGGAGACGATTTCGTATGACATCAACAAGCATTTTCAAGCCAAAGCCTTTGGCAATTATACCCTTACAGATGGGAAGGTGATTGGCACCGTGGGATTAAAGTATAACTTATAAAAAAAGGGGCCGAAGCCCCTTTAAATTAGTAGCTCAGTCCTTGTCCAAAAGCAAACAGTCCATATCCCGGACCTTCCATATGCCCTGGTACATCTGATTTATTCGCCTCAACAGCCGCTTGATTCACAGGTGTGGTAAATGGCATCTTGCCGGTAGGATTAAACGCACCCGTTACAATATCTAAAAGTGCATCTTGCGTTGTGCCAAAGGTCGCAATAATTGACTTTGCTTTCCCCTTGTCGATTTCCTCAATCACCCACGGATTTGTGTAATTGATCGCTAGGATCGTTGGCTTCGCGTTCAAGATGTCATTCACATGCGCAACATCGATGCGGTTTGCCGATAAATTCAAATCTATTTTTGAACCCTGCGAACTGAATAAACCTCCAGCCGATGGAATCAACCACAATAAAACAACATCTGCTTCTTCTTTCGTAGAAACAAATTCTAAACCGGGGTAGTCTGGTTTGGAAACCTTAACGGCCTCGCCCGCATTACGCCCTGATTGGAAATAAGTCTCGAAATAGACTTTGGTTTTCTTAGCCAAAGGCAAGCGTTTTTCATCGTTGCGTAATAAGACAATCGACTTACGAAGCGCTAGATTTGCAGCATCCACGGCTGCTTTATTTCCAACAGTTTTCACGGCCTCTTCTACATTCACATATGGATTTTCAAAGAGTCCTAACTCGAATTTCTCCTTTAATAATTTGGCCACAGACTGGTCAATGCGCGCCTCTGAAACCATACCTTTTTTTACCACTTCAATTAAGGTAGTTGGATCAGCTGCCCCAGAGAAAATATCTACACCCGCATTCAATGCTTTTTGGTAGCGCTCCGGAATTGAGATGTTTTCTACACCCCACGGCATCATTTCGATTGGGCCGGTATCAGAATTGATGATCCCTTTGAAGCCTAATTTATTTTGCAATAATTCACCTATAATCGCTTTGTTGTAAGAGAATCCAACCTCCTCAAACTCCTTGCCTTTCGGGGCGGAATAGTAGGGCATAATTGCGGAAGTTCCTGCTGCGATAGCTGCCTGGAAGGGCTTCACATGGTAGTCAAACATGCCACCCGGGTAGTGGGCAAATTTTCCCCAATCAAAGTGCGAATCTTGTCCGCCCTCTTGAGGTCCGCCACCTGGGAAATGTTTGGTCGTCATGGCAACCGATGTATTTGTCAATTTCTTTCCTTGGAAACCCAATACGATCTGGGTAATCATGTTGGACGCCAAATCAGCATCTTCCCCAAAAGTTCCTTCTACACGGCCCCAACGAGGCTCCGTCGCCAAATCGGCCATGTACATATAGCCCTTACGTAATCCCACAGCGCGCCATTCCGCTGCCGCTGTTTCCGCAAATTTGCGCGTTAAATCAAAATCGCGCATGGCCGCTAAGCCTAATTCTCCAGGCCATTTTGAAAATGCGGTTAAGCCTACACTTAGTCCAACTGACGCATCCGTAGTCACGTGGTTTCGTGGGTTCGAAGCAACGATGGCCGGAATGCCGAGGCGTGTACTTTCGCAAAGTTCTTGTAAGTTGTTAGACCATTTGGCCATAATTTCAGGGGATGCACTTGCCCGTAAAATGAAGTGGCGTAAGTGAAATTGCGTTACCCCTTTGGTGGTGCCAGCGGCCGACATATTTGGAGCGCCTAATGGTTTACGGGTAAACATATTGGTGTTTTGGACTAAATCCTCCTCGTTAAATCCTTCCGTAATTTTAGGTCGAGGTCCCGCGTTCCCTTGAACGCCATTATTGAAAACTTGGTCGCCACCCATACGCGTGGTGCTGATGAGCATGAATCCAAGCTTTTCTTCTAAGGTCATTTGAGAAACTAAATCTTTGATCCGAGCGTCTACGGGTAAACGCCAATCTTCGTATTTGTCTAGTTTATTATTCTTGTTTAAGTCTTTGAATGACAATTTTCCTACCCGTAAAGTTGGCGTTTTCATGGCCACCAACACAGGTTGTGTTTGTGCGAACAAGGTGCCTGATGCAAAAAGCAAGGCTAAGAGGATACGTGATTTCATGGGTTTTTTCTTTCTTTGTATAGGAAAGCAATTTCCTTCTTAATTCTAATCAGTAAAAAAGGATGAAAGACCCGAATGTTGACGAATTCATACAAAGTGCCGACCAATGGCCCCAAGAAATGGCCTATTTACGTCGAATATTATTGGATTGTTTATTGATAGAAACCTTTAAGTGGCGGACACCGGTGTATATGGTAGGCAAGAAAAACATTATTGCCATTGGTAGCTTAAAGGACCATTGTGCCTTGAGCTTTTTCAATGGTGCACTACTTCAAGACGAGGACAAGCTGTTAATAAAGCCTGGCGAGCACACGCAATTAGGTCGCTGGATGAAGTTCAGTTCGGTGGAGGAGATTCGGCAAAAAGAAGACTACATCAAAGCCTATGTCCTAGAAGCCATCGAGGTAGAGAAACTGGGATTGAAAATGGAAAAACCATCTGAAATCCCTCATCCGGTGGAGTTGACGGCTATTTTCGCCAAGAAGCCTGCCCTGAAAACAGCCTTCGAAAAATTAACTCCTGGGCGCCAGCGGGCCTATTTACGATTTTTTTCAGACGGGAAGCAGTCCGAAACGCGCACATCGCGTATCGAGAAAAATGAAAAGTACATCCTGAAAGGTATTGGAATTACCGATTGTATTTGCGGTTTAACAAAGCGCAAGCCGAGTTGCGATGGTTCGCACAAAGCCATCGAGAATTTTAAGAGATGACGTAAACAAGTCATGTGCCTGACGTTTTTTGGCATGATATTTAACCCCAATTTTGCCCCATGAATTTTGGAGAACAATTAAAGGAAATTCGTACGGCCAAAGGTTTGACGCAAAACGATCTATCTGAAAAAAGTGGGATCGCACTGAGAACCGTACAACGTATGGAGCGCAACGAAGGGAAACCGAGTTTGTATTCGATGAATGCGATTGGGGAAGCTTTGGGGGTAAATTTGACTTTATTGTATGCTCCAGATGATGAAACCGAAAAACGAAATATCATGGAAAGTACAGACCAACAATTGTGGGCAATCGCGAAGAAACGCGCGAAGTTTAAAAGAGGCCTAGGGGCCTATTCAATAGTAATCCCTTTTCTGTGGGGTATTTGGTTTTTAACTTCACAGGATAAAGATATTAATCGCATTCCTTGGCCTATTTGGCCTATGTTAGGCTGGGGGCTAGGACTGGTAGT
>JACCDL010873653.1_pt1 | contig 15607 bp, 17 predicted proteins | sample 7441931 | NCBI WGS metagenome assembly JACCDL01 (sample SAMN15323437, study PRJNA562643) | freshwater metagenome | isolation source: river surface water | place: USA:Blue River Watershed | collected 2017-08-16 | reverse complement strand
ATTTAATCTCTATCGCTGGTGGAGATTTGTAATGAGTGCCAGACGACCATTTCCTGAAGGTGATGGAATCTTTGAAACGATGCGCACAGAAGATGGACGTGTTGCTGAACTTACGCGCCATATGCGCCGTGCTAGAAAAGGGGCGGCAGTATCCGGAATATCAATGCCGGATGAGGAAGTGCTCCGCAGTGAGATCACTGCATGCCTCACAGTCAACCCACACCCAGTAGGTAGATTGCGAGTCTGCATATCCAGCAGTGGTTTTGTTGTAACTCACGATCCCTATGAAGACTTAGAAACGTTAGCTAGATTAACTTTTCACTCCACATCACTAGAACTCGAAGGTGAACAGATAAAGTCTTATCCATACGACCATCGATATCAGATCTTAGATAGCGCCAAGGATCAGGGTTTCGATGATGCAGTTCTCTTTAATCGCAGCAATAACGTGACGGAGACAGCCATCTCAAATATCGTCTTACGGTTTTCCGGTGAATGGGTGACGCCGCCGATCACCGCTGGAATTCTGCCAGGGGTTATGCGAGCCATCGCGATTGAACGATGCGGTGTAGTTGTGAGGAATGTCCATGTCAGCGAAGTTCCGGAGATTCAAGGAGCTTTTCTCATCAGTAGCCTGAAAATCGCGCAACCTGTCAGCCACCTAGGAGATTTCGCGCTCTCTCTCGATTCATCATCGGAGGAGTTTGAAGGCAAAATGAGGGGAGCGGTCGAGTACTTTTCGGTACTCTAACGCCATGTCTGAAATCGCAATCACCGTTGATGGCCGCTCACTTAAGGTTGAGAGCGATCAGCGCCCAACGCATATCTTTGCTGACCAAAAAGAGATTGTGGTCTGCAAAGTCAATGGGGTTCTTCGTGATCTCTGGACCGATCTCTCGGATGGTGACCTCGTAGAGGGTGTTTCAATATCCTCTCCAGAGGGGCTGGCGGTTCTTCGACATTCAACTGCCCACGTTATGGCACAAGCTGTTCAGCAGGTCTTCTCCCAAACACGTCTTGGAATCGGTCCGCCTATCACTGACGGTTTCTATTACGACTTCGATCCGCAAGAGCCATTCAATCCTGATGACCTAGAGAAGATTGAATCTGCGATGCGAAAGATCGTGAAGGAAGGTCAACGTTTCAAGAGGCGCGTTACTACCGAGGCAGATGCGCTCAAAGAGTTGGCGCACGAGCCATACAAATGTGAATTGATTGGACTGAAAGGCCCTGCCGGTGATGAGGCGAGCGTTGAAGTCGGTGGTGGGGAATTAACTATCTATGACAATTTAGGTCGTGACGGACAGCCTGTCTGGTCTGACTTATGTCGAGGTCCACATCTGCCATCGACAAAACATATTCCTGCATTTAAGTTGATGCGAAGTGCTGGTGCGTATTGGCGAGGCTCGGAGAAGAATCCAATGCTCCAGCGCATTTATGGAACAGCGTGGCCATCACAGGATGAACTCAATGCCTACCTTGAATTATTGGCTGAAGCCGAGAAGCGCGATCATCGACGCCTGGGGCAAGAGCTCGATCTCTTCTCATTCCCAGAAGAAATCGGTTCAGGATTGGCGGTCTTTCATCCCAAGGGCGGAATCATCCGTCGCGCTATGGAGGATTACTCACGCAAGCGCCATGAAGATGAAGGATATGAATTTGTTTACTCACCTCATCTGACAAAGGCGGCTCTCTTTCAGAAATCTGGCCACCTTGATTGGTATTCAGAGGGCATGTATCCACCGATGATCATGGATGAAGAGCTCCATGAAGATGGAACAATCAAGCGCCCGGGCCAGCAGTACTACATGAAGCCTATGAACTGCCCATTCCACAACCTCATCTTCCAGTCACGTGGCCGTTCATATCGTGAACTTCCGCTACGTCTCTTCGAATTCGGAACTGTCTATCGTTATGAGAAGTCAGGCGTCCTCCATGGCATCACTCGCGCCCGAGGCTTCACCCAAGATGACGCGCACATTTACTGCACCAAAGATCAGATGCCAGGTGAACTTGATTCACTCCTGACATTCGTTTTGAACTTGCTTCGAGACTACGGGCTAGAAGATTTCTATCTCGAACTCTCTACTCGTAATCCTGAGAAATCTGTTGGTGAAGATAGTGATTGGGAAGAGGCAACAGAGGCTCTTCGCAAGGCCGCTCTCGCACAGAATCTCGAACTAGTTCTTGATGAAGGTGGCGCAGCATTTTATGGTCCAAAGATTTCAGTGCAGGCAAAAGATGCAATTGGTCGCACCTGGCAGATGTCTACAATTCAAGTTGACTTCCAATTGCCGCAACGTTTTGAACTTGAATACGCAGCATCAGATGGAACTCGTCAACGTCCGGTGATGATTCACCGTGCACTCTTTGGATCGATTGAGCGATTCTTTGGAGTTCTTACCGAACATTATTCAGGAGCATTCCCGCCATGGTTGGCTCCTGTTCAAGTGATTGCTATCCCGGTCGCCGACACATTCGCTGACTATCTTGTTGATGTTGTCAGTCAGTTGAAGCGAGCAGGAATTCGTGCTGAACTCGATGGATCAGATGATCGCTTCCAGAAGAAGATTCGAAATGCACAGATGCAGAAGATTCCATTTATGCTCATTGCTGGCGAGGAAGATATGAAGGCGGGTGCCGTTTCAATCCGCTACCGAAATGGTGAGCAGAAGAATGGCGTGCCTATCGCTGAGGCAATCGCTGAGATTGCACAGGCCGCCGCTGATCGAGTTCAGGTCTAATTCTCAATGAGTAGTCAGCAGATCGATGGTGGCGCAGGTATGCCAGATGGGTGGCATCGCCTTTGGGCGCCTCATCGCCTCGATTATTTACGTGGCGAGAATCGACCACTCGAGGGCAATGATGTCGAGTGCCCTTTCTGTCGCATCCCACAGTTGAGCGATGAAGAAGGGTTGATCGTTGCCCGAGGCACAGGCGCATATGTGGTGATGAATCTCTATCCATACAATCCAGGTCATCTCTTAATCTGTGCCTATCGCCACGTCGCCGATCTCACCGAGCTCACACTTGATGAACGCCATGAGATAACCGATCTCACAGCTCATGCGATGGAGACAGTACGCAAGGTCTCAAAGGCAGAAGGGTTTAACCTTGGAATGAATCAGGGTGCGATATCAGGAGCTGGCGTTGCAGCTCATATTCATCAACATATCGTTCCTCGCTGGTCTGGCGATGCCAACTTCATGCCGATTATCGGAAAGACAAAGGTTCTGCCACAGCTGCTTACATTAACTCGTGATGAGTTAGCTGCGGCTTGGTAATTCGTTGACGTATTGCTGAATCAAATCAACGCCCAGTTGATTATTGAGATTGAGTGGAATTGCTGGGAAGAGAATGCCGGCTGCAAAGGCTCCATCTTCCATCTCTTGAATGCGCTCTAGATACTCTTCTCTAAACTCTTCAACAACCTCACGCAACTCTTCATCAGCATCAGAAACTGTTGGCGGGTTGGTGGAGTAATCGATAGTGCGATAGTCGGCCAAAGAGATGACGCCAATTGGCGAACCAGTCTCACCGTGAAGAACCAGATATGGAGTGATTGTCTGATCGAAGATTCTGTTGGCCAGCATCACTGCATCATCAAAGTCGAGCTCCATACCTTCGAGAACTGTGACAACAATCAATCGGGGAGTGAGATAGTCATCAAATGCCCGCCAGAGTTCAATGGTTTCGTTATCGATTCCAGCTGAAGGGTTTATCGCGAAAACTGCGAGTTCGCAATCAGGGTCGACTTCGCTTGCTACAGTGCCATGAAGAAGTTGCGCGATTTGCTCAGGCTGGGCGCTTACGTGGCCATAGATATTAATTAAATTAACCGCGTCCTGGCTGGATGAACTCATAGAGATAACTCTACGATGGAGCCATGGTCAGTACGGCATTTAAGCCCGCAGTAACGCGTGTGATTGAACCCATGGCGCGGCAGGCAGTTCGTCTTGGAGTGACGCCGGATATGGTCACCATATTTGGAACTGTTGGAACCATTGTCTCTGCCATCTACTTGATTCCTAACGGCCAACTATTCCTCGCATCTCTTGTTATTCCACTCTTCCTTCTCAGTGATCTCTTTGACGGCGCTATTGCCAGAATCTCCGAGAATGGTGCAACTAGATGGGGGGCTTTCCTAGATTCAACTTGTGATCGTCTTTCAGATTCAGCTCTCTTGGGCTCGCTAGCGATTTTCTGTATCCGTGATGAGAATCCAATCTATCCACTTGTCTTGATAGCGATTGTCTCTGGTTATCTCGTCTCTTATGTTCGCGCCAAGGCCGAGAGCTATGGCATCGCTTGCACGGTCGGATTAGCCGAACGAACCGAAAGACTGATTCTCGCTCTTGTTGCCATTGGACTTGAGGGACTAGGCGTTCCCTTCGCTCTTGCTGTCGGAGTCTGGCTTCTCGTTCTCCTTTCTATCATAACCGTCTTTCAGAGAGTTGTGATTGTTCATAGAGGTCTTCGCCTCAATGACTGACCAGATTGCTTATCTGGTGTACCTTCTCGGCTGGAAGATTATGGGAGTACTTCCAGAGAAGGTGGCTTACTCACTTTTCAACTCGTTGGCGCAATTTATGTATCGCCGCAACGGAAAGAGTGTGAGGCGACTTCGAAGTAACCTTGCAATCGTCAAACCAGAGTTAAGTGGAATTGAGTTAGAGACTCTTGTCCGCAAGGGCTTGCAAAGTTACCTTCGCTATTGGTGCGACACATTCCGCATTCACCGTTGGAGCGCACAACGAATTGAGAGAACCGTCTCTCTAACCAACGATCATCTGCTTCGTGATCCTATGAGAGACGGTCGGGGAGTAATTATCGCCTTGCCTCACTCAGGTAACTGGGATCACGCAGGCGCCTATTTCTGCCAGCAGGGCATCCCTTTGGTGACTGTGGCTGAGATTTTAAAGCCAGAGAAGCTCTTTAAGAAGTTCTTGGAGTATCGACAAGAGATGGGCTTTGAAGTGCTGGGCTTAGATTCTCGCGCCTTTGTCACACTCATACGTAGAGCGAGAGAGAAGAGATTGATTGCACTTGTCTCCGATAGAGATCTCTCTGAATCAGGGATCTCCGTCGAATTCTTTCGCCATAAGGCGAAGATGCCAGCCGGTCCTGCAGTTCTGGCAATCAGAGAAGGTCTACCGCTTGTTGTTGCGCATGTGAGTTATACAGAAGAAGGAATTCATATAGCGTTCAATGAGATTGAGATACCGAACCATGGTGATGAAGAGGTTCGAATTCAAATGACAGTGCAAGCGATGGCCGATGTCTTTGCTATAGGTATCGCGCACTCACCTCAAGATTGGCATATGTTGCAACGTATTTGGGTGGATAGAGGGATCTATCAATGACCCTTTCGAAGAAGAGAATTGGAATAGTCTGCCCATATGGTTGGGATACACCTGGGGGAGTGCAAGCGCACATCGCAGATCTCGCCTCGTACCTGATCTCTCAAGGCCACCATGTTGAAGTCCTCGCTCCTGTGACAGAACAGGTGGAGCTTCCAGACTATGTCGTCAATGCCGGCAAACCGATTGCAATTCCTTATAACGGAGCGGTGGCGCGAATCCTTTTTGGTCCGATTGCATTTGCTCGAGTGCGCCAATGGATTTCACAGGGCGATTTCGACTTATTGCATCTTCATGAACCGGCAATTCCATCAATCTCACTTCTTGCATGTTTTGCAGCAGAAGGACCGATGGTGGGCACATTCCATGCCTCAGCTAAGAAGCAGAAGGCAATTTTTGCGATTGGCCCGATACTTGAGCCGGTTATCGAGAAACTCACTGCACGTATTGCAGTGAGTGAAGCTGCTCGATCAACGCTGACAGAACATCTTGAGACAGATGCAATTGTCGTACCAAATGGAATTTATGCAAAGCGACTATCAAGTGGAAAGTTAGATGCGCGGTGGGGTGGTGCCAGTATTGGTTTTATTGGCAGATTCGAGGAGCCACGAAAGGGATTAGCGATACTTGTCGAAGCTCTACCAAAAATCATTGCATCCATTCCTGAGATCAGGGTAATTGTGGCCGGACCGGGCGATGAGAAGGCATTTCTCCAAACTGTTCCGTCACACCTTCACTCTCGCTTTAACTTCCTGGGAAGAATTTCTGAAAGCGAGAAGGCAGATTTTCTCCATTCAATTGGTGTTTATGTTGCACCGAATACAGGGGGAGAGTCTTTCGGAATCATTCTCGCTGAAGCTCTTGCGGCAGGTGCAGCAGTAGTGGCAAGTGATATACCAGCTTTTCAAGCCCTCTTGGCCGGCGGCGCATACGGTTCTCTCTTCATATCAGAGAACGCTCACTCTCTCGCCGACGAAATCGTGAAGACTTTACAGAATGAAGAGAAGCGGAATTCGCTGCGAAGTGCGGGAAAGGATTACGCTCAACGTTTTGATTGGGATGATGTTGCTGAACGTATCTATGATGTGTATGAAATGGCGATGGTAGGTCTCGGTAAGGTTACTCTCTCATCGGAGAACCGTGGCTGGAATAAGTTCTTAGGAAAATAGGATGAATTTCACTTCATTGGCAACTTTGTTTGTTATCGCGATATTCGCTTGGTATTTGTCATTCCTGGCAACTCGATTAGATCGGTTGCACCATAGAGTAGAGACAAGTTGGGCTAATTTAGATAGCTTGCTGCAGCGGCGGGCTGCGATCGCCATTGAGATCGCTCGCTCCGAGATATCAGATCCAGCATCGAGTTTGCTTCTCACCTTTGCCGCCCATCAAGCGCGCGAAGCGAGCGTGAAAGATCGATCACAAGCTGAAGTCGGATTGACCGGCGCGCTGGGCATTCTCCTGGAGACATCTATTGGGGAAGCCAGTGCAAATGAGAAGGATCTCTTGCGCGAATTATCTGAACTCAACGAGAAGATTAAAGTTGCCATATCGCTCCACGTCGAGTCAGTTAACCGTACGCAGCTCATTCGCTCTCGATGGATTATTCGTTTCTTTCGATTAGCCGGGCGCGCACCGCTACCTATCACTTACGAGTTTGAAGCCGATGTTCTTTAAGCGTGCACTCCTCTTCCTCCTCGTCCTTTCTAGTACCGCCATTGTTGCCCTCTCAATTAGTAGTAAGTTCTCTCTTAATGACTTAGCAATCCCATTTAGGGAGGAAGTGGCACGCTCATCCTTGACAGGATTGCCTGGAACTGACGGACCGGTTCTTGTTGTAAAGATTGATGACACAGCCAATGCCCATCCACAAGTAGGTATCAGTGATGCAGATGTTGTCTATATCGAGCAGGTAGAAGGAGGGCTCACGCGATTAGCCGCAGTCTTCTCGTCAAAGATTCCCGCCGTCATCGGACCGGTGCGCTCTGCTCGAATCACAGATCTAGAGTTACTGTCGCAATATGACAAAGTTGGCTTCGCTTATAGTGGCGCTCAAAGATTGTTGTTGCCAGAGATAGCTGCTGCTAATTTATATGATGTAGGTGCAAATCGTTTCGGAGCGAATTTTTATCAGAATGATCCACTACGACAGGCTCCATATGCCATGATGTTAAGTGCTCCCGAATTATTGACCGAGGCGAAATCCAGGGGCATGAGCCTCGCCATCTCTAAGGAGATGGGATGGAAGTTCGGGGAGAATTCACCGCTTGCAACAACTGCTACAGATGTTGAAATATCGTGGCCGGCGGCTAGCTATGGCGCGACATGGTCTGAGGAAGAGAATCGATGGTTGCTCTCACATAACGGCCGACCTAATCTCGATGGCAATGGATATCACCTCGGTCCAGAGAATCTAGTTGTGCAAATTGTCTCCATCACTGATTCGATCTATCGAGATAAAGTTGGAGGAGTAACTCCTTTTTCTCAAACCGTTGGAAGTGGTGACTGCTATCTCTTTCGCTCAGGGAGTTCGCTCCCATGCAAGTGGAGTCGGAGCTCGCCGGAGTCAGGGACCTCCTTCACTGATATCAATGGAGAGCAGGCTTTCTTCACCCCAGGCAAGATTTGGATTGCTTTAACCTCAAAAGCTCCGATTATCAGCAGCAATTCGGCGCAAGATGCGACAAAAAGGATGTCCAAGTAGACTTTTAGGCCTGCCCCTCACTCTCTGAGGTCGGCGACTTTAAGGAGATTATTGATGTCTGAGGCAACAGGTACAGCTCGCGTTAAGCGCGGAATGGCAGAGATGCTTAAGGGCGGCGTCATTATGGATGTCGTCAATGCTGAACAGGCGAAGATTGCCGAAGATGCAGGCGCATGCGCTGTCATGGCGCTTGAGCGCGTCCCTGCAGATATTCGCGCCCAAGGTGGAGTTGCGCGCATGTCAGATCCTGACATGATCGAAAAGATTCAAGCCTCTGTATCAATTCCTGTAATGGCAAAGGTACGAATTGGCCACTTCGTGGAAGCCCAAATTATTGAAAGCCTGAACGTCGATTACATCGATGAGTCGGAAGTTCTAACGCCAGCTGATATGTCTAATCACATCGACAAGTGGAAATTTAGGATTCCATTCGTATGTGGTGCGACAAATCTTGGTGAAGCGCTGCGCCGCATCAACGAAGGCGCAGCGATGATTCGTTCTAAAGGTGAAGCCGGTACTGGCGATGTTTCAAATGCGATGACACATATGCGCACTATTGGGGCGGAGATTCGTCGACTCACCTCTATGCGCGAAGATGAACTCTATGTTGCTGCAAAGGAGATGCAGGCGCCTTTTGCTCTCGTTCAAGAAGTTGCTGCCACAGGAAAGCTTCCCGTAGTTCTCTTCACAGCGGGTGGCATTGCAACACCAGCAGATGCTGCTCTCATGATGCAGATGGGTGCTGATGGAGTTTTCATTGGTTCAGGTATCTTTAAGTCCGGTAATCCTGCTCAACGTGCAGCAGCTTGCGTTAAGGCGACTACATTCTTCGATGATCCTAAAGTTCTTGCTGAAGTTTCACGCGGTCTAGGTGATGCAATGGTCGGTATCAACGTTGCAGATATTCCTGTTCCGCACCGTCTCGCTGAGCGTGGCTGGTAATTCGACATTTCTCAATGAAGATTGGCGTTCTTGCACTTCAGGGTGATTTCCGCGAGCACATTGCTGCTGTAAATAACTCTGGCCACGAGGCCGTTGCGGTACGGCGAACAGAAGAGTTAGAGCAAGTTCAGGCTCTTATCTTGCCGGGTGGTGAGTCAACAACTATTGCGCTACTTGCAGTTACATATAAGTTGATGGAACCCATTCGCGCGCGAATTGCTTCAGGGATGCCTGTCTACGGCTCTTGTGCCGGCATGATCCTTTTAGCCGATCGCGTCATAGATGGCGTAGAAAATCAGCAGACATTTGGTGGAATAGATATGACTGTCCGCCGGAATGCCTTCGGTCGCCAAGTTGATTCATTTGAAGGCGAGATTGAATTCGCTGGAAAGTCACTCAACGGAGTATTCATTCGCGCCCCATGGGTAGAGGAAGTGGGATCGGGCGTTGAAGTACTCGCTTCATCCAATGGCCATCCAGTGGCTGTCCGTCAAGGCAAGTTGCTCGCTACCAGTTTCCACCCTGAGTTAACTGGGGATAAAACCGTTAATCAGTACTTTTTTGATGAGATATGTAGTTAAGCGATACTCTTTCTCCATTATTCGCTCGCTCGATATATAGAGGTGATTTATGTCAGGCCATTCCAAATGGGCAACGACAAAACATAAGAAGGCTGTCATCGATAGCCGACGTGCCAAGAATTTCGCAAAGCTCATTAAGGCAATTGAGGTAGCGGCCCGTAACGGTGGCCCAGATGTTGATGGAAATCCAACGCTCTTTGATGCTATCGCTAAGGCGAAGAAGAACTCTATGCCGGCCGACAATATTGAGCGCGCTGTAAAGCGTGGAGCAGGTTTGGAATCTGGTGGCGCTGATTGGCAGACCATTATGTATGAAGGCTATGGACCGAATGGTGTAGCAATCATGATTGAGTGTCTCTCCGACAATCGCAATCGAGCAGCCTCTGAGGTTCGTGTTGCCGTCACTCGCAATGGCGGAACAATGGCTGACCCAGGTTCAGTCTCATACCTTTTTAACCGCAAAGGTGTCATCATCGTAAATAAAGCGGTGGGAGCGACTGAAGATACAATTTTGGAGGCAGCTCTCGAAGCGGGCGTTGAAGAGGTAAATGATCTCGGCGAATCTTTTGAGGTTGTCTGTGAAGCTTCTGATCTTGTCGCTGCTCGTACTGCGCTACAGGGAGCGGGAATCGATTACGAATCTGCAGATTCTTCATTCTTGCCATCAATGAGCATCCCACTCGATGCAGATGGAGCACAGAAGGTATTTGAACTCATTGATGCAATTGAAGAGCTCGACGACGTTCAGAACGTCTACGCTAACTTTGATGTCTCAGATGAAGTTATGGCAAGCCTTTCATAAAGTTCGCTCTTCTTAACCGATAGGCTTCCTCTCATGCCAGTCGAGAAGATCATTATGGGAGTAGACCCAGGTCTGACTCGATGCGGCGTTGGCGTGATTGTGCAGAAAAGTGCCAAAGATCTCTCACTCAAAGATGTCGGAGTTATTTTGACTCCTACCGATGCACCTCTTGAACAGCGGCTACTCCAATTGGAACGAGAGATTGAGCAATGGATCGAGCGCAATCGACCAGATGTAATTGCAGTGGAGCGAGTCTTTGCCCAGCACAATGTGAGAACTGTGATGGGTACTGGACAAGCCGCAGGCGTTGCTCTTCTAGTTGCCGCAAGGCGAGGACTGCCAGTTGCTCTCCACACCCCTTCTGAGGTCAAAGCTGCAGTTACCGGATCTGGCCGCGCCGGAAAAGTTCAGGTTGCCGAGATGGTGAAGAGAATTCTTACACTCGAGGTGATTCCAAAACCTGTCGATGCAACTGATGCCCTTGCACTTGCGATTACCCACGCGTGGCGAGGTGAAGGAACTTCACGACTTGCCGCCGCGGTCAAGGCAGAGCGAGAGCGAATCGCTAAACTTAGAAAATCATGATTGCTCAACTCACCGGCACCGTTCGCCATCTAGCCTCCGAGAAGGTTGTGCTCGATGTTGGGGGAGTGGGATATGCAATTTCGATCACTCCGCGAAGTTCGGCTCATTTAGTTCTTGGTTCGGTCGTGACCCTTTCGACGACGCTCATTGTTCGCGAAGATTCACTTACTCTCTTTGGATTTCTTGATCATCAGGAGCGAGATATCTTTGAAATACTTCAATCCGTCTCCGGAATCGGTCCCAAGGTTGCTCTTGCAATCACTGGAGCGCTTACTCCAGAACAACTCGCCACTGCAATCGCAAGTGAAGATGTGAAGACCATTGAGAAGGTTCCCGGTATCGGCAAGAAGGGCGCACAACGACTTATCCTTGAATTAAAGGGCAAGTTAGTCTCAGATTCTGCACCTTCAATTTCGGTGGCTCATCACGCAGTGAGAGATCAACTGTTATCTGCGCTCACCGGTCTTGGGTTTTCGGCAAAGGAGTCAGATATTGCAATCAACGCAACGCTCAATCTTCTCGCTGAAGAAGGCTCAGATCCTTCGAACTACCCTCTTGCTGATCTTTTGAAATTAGCTTTGCAGAGCGGTAAGCGATGAACGAGCGCATAGTTGATCCTGATATGAGTCGTTCTTCAAGTGAAGAGTCGACAGCTGAATTAGCGCTACGACCAAAGACACTCAATGAATTTGTGGGGCAGCATCGAGTCCGTGAACAACTCAACGTTCTGTTGACCGCAGCAAAATCTCGTGGCGCTTCTTCCGATCACATATTGCTCTCAGGTCCTCCTGGATTAGGTAAGACAACTCTGGCAATGATTCTTGCATCGGAGATGGGTGCACCGCTTCGCATCTCAAGTGGACCAGCAATCACTCATGCTGGAGACCTAGCAGCAATTCTGTCTTCACTTGTAGAGGGAGAGATTCTCTTCCTTGATGAGATTCACCGACTCTCTCGCCCTGCGGAGGAGTTGCTCTACATGGCGATGGAAGATTTCCGAGTCGATGTGATAGTTGGCAAAGGTCCCGGTGCGACATCTATTCCGCTTCAACTTCCTCACTTCACATTGGTAGGTGCAACTACACGTGCCGGATTATTGCCTTCGCCACTTCGTGATCGTTTTGGCTTTACCGCTCATCTTGACTATTACGAGAGCGATGAACTTGAGAAAGTTCTTACCCGAAGCGCTGCTCTGCTTGGGTTAACTATTGATGGCTCAGCAGTGGCAGAGATTGCAGGTCGCTCACGTGGAACTCCTCGTATCGCAAATCGATTGCTGCGACGAGTTCGCGATTTCGCCCAAGTATCTGGTGCATCAAACCTCACTCTTGACCACGCGCTTGAAGCGCTGACCATCTATGAAGTCGATGAGAAAGGGCTCGATCGCCTCGATCGATCCGTCCTCTTAGCCCTCATCGAAAGATTCTCTGGGGGGCCTGTGGGGGTATCGACCTTGGCCATCGCCGTCGGCGAAGAGGTAGAGACTGTTGAGGCGGTGGCAGAACCCTTCTTGGTCAGAAATGGCTTGATGGCGCGTACTCCACGAGGGCGAATCGCGACTCAGGCTGGATATCTCCATGTGGGACGTACGCCACCTGCTGCAACGGCGACTCTTTTCGACACCTCGCCTGAGTAACGCCTAGACTCTGCCCCTATGTCCACACCTACAAAAACTGTGAAGAGCTCTGGACGCCCAGCGCGTTCCCTTGCAATCTTGGCCCTCATTCTCGTCGGCCTTACTGCCACAGCTCTACTTCAAGGCGCAACCTCTGTCCGTTTAGGTCTCGACCTACGTGGTGGAACGAGCGTGACACTTCAGCCTCGTGCCTCCAACGATGCAAACAAAATTACCTCCGAGGCAATCGACCAAGCTGTCGCAATCATTCGTCAGCGCGTTGACTCTCTCGGCGTAGCTGAATCAGAAGTAACAGCGCAGGGAAGCGGCACAAACCGTCAGATTGTTATCTCGGTTCCCGGAGATTCAGGCCGCCGCGTTGTTGACCTTGTTGGCCAGACTGCTGAACTACGTTTCCGCCAAGTTCTAGCTACTGCATCAGGTGCTCCGACTGCAGGTGCCGATGAAGCGACTCCAGCAGGTGGCGTCGATGCTGCTTTGAACGCAAAGTTTGCTGCACTCGATTGCACCAACCCGGAAAATCTTCAGGGAACTGGTGCTGATTCACCGTCAGAGACAATTGTTGCCTGTGATCGCACAGGTACCAGCAAGTTCATTTTGGCGCCAGCAGAGGTGCTTGGTCAGCAAGTCTCAAAGGCCTCAGCAGGAATTGATACTCAAGCTGGAAATATCTGGACAGTATCTTTGACATTTAACGGTGAAGGAACCAAGGCATTCGGTGCTCTCACTGGACGTGTAACGTCCTTGGCATCACCGCAAAATCAGGTTGCGATTGTTCTCGATGGCCTTGTCGTATCGGCGCCATCGATCAATGAAGCGATTCCATCTGGTAATGCCCAAATCACCGGAAACTTTTCTCAGACAGAAGCGCAAGATTTAGCAAATGTACTTAAGTATGGTGCTCTTCCGTTGGCCTTCGATCGTGGAGAAGTACAACAGGTCTCACCAACTCTTGGAGCTGATCAACTTAATGCGGGCCTTCTTGCAGGTGTACTCGGCTTGGCGCTCGTTTTCATCTTCTCGATGATTTACTATCGCTTCTTGGGGTTAGTATCAGTGAGCTCACTACTTGTTGCAGCTCTATTGGTCTACTTGAGTTTCCTAATTCTTGGAAAAGCTGTCGGATTTACTCTGACGCTTGCTGGTATCGCGGGTGCCATTGTTGCTATCGGCGTTACGGCGGACTCATTTATCGTCTATTTCGAACGTGTACGTGATGAGCTACGTGAAGGACGTTCATTGCGTTCAGCGGTTGAATCTGGTTGGGCACGTGCTCGCCATACAATCATCGTGGCAGATATGATCTCAGTTTTGGCAGCGGTACTTCTCTACTTCTTTGCTGTTGGTGGAGTTCGTGGTTTTGCCTTTACTCTCGGACTTACAACACTGATTGACCTTCTGGTTGTCTTTATCTTCACCAAGCCTTTGGTATCGATCCTGGCACGAGTCAACTTCTTTGCCTCCGGTCACAAGTTATCTGGATTTTCTATGGACAAGAAAGCATTAACAGAAAGCGCGGAGGGTTAATTCGATGGCTCAACTATCAGGACTCGGAAACCGTCTCTACTCCGGTGAGACTTCATTTAACATCATCAACAACCGCAAGCGTTGGTACTCAATTTCGTCTCTCTTCATTCTCATCTCATTTGGAGCTCTTGTCTTTCAGGGTCTCCATCTTGGAATCGAGTTCAAAGGTGGCTCTTCGTACACGGTAAACAAGGCGGGAATTTCTGTGGAAGATGCTCGCTCGGCTGTCGAAGCAACAGGTGTTGAAGGTGGCGTTATTGTTCAAAAAATTGGCGATGACAAGGTTCGAATTCAGACTGGATCACTCACAAACGCTCAGTCTTCAGCTATTGAGAATGCTCTTGTTGAGAAGTTCTCAGTAAATATCGAGGACATAGATACACAGATTGTTGGACCTTCTTGGGGTAAGGAGATTACAAAGAAGGCGCTCTACGGCCTCTTTGCATTCCTTATCGCAGTGATGCTCTTCCTTGCGATGGCATTCGAACCGAAGATGGCCCTTGCTGCAATTGTGGCTGTGGTTCACGACGTATTTATCACTGTTGGTATCTACGCAGTTGTTGGCTTTGACGTCACACCCGCAACAATCATCGGATTCTTGACCATTCTTGGCTACTCCCTCTATGACACAGTTGTGGTCTTCGATAAGGTTCGTGAGAATACAAAGTCGATCGCTGCATCAGGTAAGAGCACGTATTCAGAGGCCGCAAACCTCGCTGTCAATCAGACAATCGTTCGCTCTGCCAATACTTCGATCATCGCCTTGTTGCCAGTGGGATCGATTCTCTTCGTAGGTGCAGGTCTTCTTGGAGCTGGAACGCTTAAGGATCTCTCTTTGGCGCTCTTTATCGGCCTTGCAGTGGGTACTTACTCTTCAATCTTTATCGCACCGCCATTCTTGGCATCACTTCGCGAGAAGGAGCCTGCGATGATTGCACTTGCTAAGCGAGTCGCAGCACGTGGGGGAGCAGCATCGGTTCCATCTGAGATTCACGCAGTTCGCCCATCAACAGGTCGCGGACCGCGTAACCAACCTAAGCGCAAGGGTCGCAAGTAACCCTTACTGCGCATGGCTGAAATCTCTCTCATTGATCCACTCATTGGGTCGCTGAGAGAGCATTACGACAATGTAGATGTTGATTTACTGCGCCGCGCTTTCTCGATAGCGAATGAGGCCCATGCGGGTCAGACGAGAAAATCTGGCGAGGAGTACATCACTCACCCGGTAGCAGTCTCTGAGATTTTGGCATCCCTTGGGCTGAATACAACGACCATTGTCGCTTCGCTTCTCCATGACACTGTGGAAGATACTCCGTACTCGTTGGAGCAGTTGCGCGCCGACTTTGGCGATGAGATTGCCAATTTGGTTGATGGTGTGACCAAGTTAGACAAACTGACCTACGGTCCAACTGCCGAAGCCGAGACTGTTCGCAAGATGGTTATTGCAATGTCACGCGACATTCGAGTTCT
>JACCDL010694319.1_pt1 | contig 15615 bp, 14 predicted proteins | sample 7441931 | NCBI WGS metagenome assembly JACCDL01 (sample SAMN15323437, study PRJNA562643) | freshwater metagenome | isolation source: river surface water | place: USA:Blue River Watershed | collected 2017-08-16 | reverse complement strand
TGCTGACGGGGGCCATGGCGGTGTACTGGCGGGCACACATCTGGGACGCCAAAGCCCCGGCCAATGCGTCTTTGTGAATCGAGGGGCATCTGCAGCCATGTGACCAAGGCGACAGCGTGCCAAAGCGCTTGGGTGCACAGTGCGGGTGCATGTTGGCCCGGTTGACCGCATCCCGGCCCGAAAGCTGGAACCGACCATGACGACCTTGACCTCTTCTGCCGCCCCTGTGCCCGAACAAGCCGCCGACCACCCCCGCATGGTGCGGGGCCTGCTCAACATCGCGCACGCACTGGACCATTTGTTCTTGTTGATCTTTGCGGCAGCGGTCAGCACCATTGCCCTCGACATGGGCCTGACCCAATGGCAGGACCTGATGCCCTATGGCGCGGGTGCGTTTTTCATGTTCGGTCTGGGTTCTTTGCCCGCCGGGCGCTTGGGCGATTTGTGGGGTCGGCGCAGCATGATGCTCATTTTCTTTTTTGGCATCGGTGCGGCCTCCATCCTCACGGCCTTCACGCAAACGCCCTGGCAGCTGGCGGCCAGCCTCACGCTGATCGGCGTGTTCGCCTCCATTTACCACCCGGTGGGCATTCCCATGCTGCTCGAGCGCGCGGCCAACCCGGGCGCAACCATTGGCTTCAATGGCCTGGCCGGTAATTTGGGCGTGGCGGTGGCCGCTTTGCTCACGGGTTTTTTGATCCAGTGGCAAGGCTGGCGTGCGGCCTTTGTGGTGCCCGGCGTGGTGGCCCTGGTGTGCGGATGGCTGTTTGCCCGAAGCTGCCCGCAAGAGCTGTCGTCACCCGCCAAGCGCAAGGGCGGTGCCAAGGTCAGCCTGCCTGCACCGATGTTGGCGCGTGCGCTGGTGGTCATGACGGCCGCGGCCATCACCAGCAGCGTGTTGTTCAACTTCACGACCAACGGCAACGGCCCCTTGCTGGCCGAGCGCTTTGCGGGCGTGATGGAAGACCCGGCCGCCTTGGGCCTGCTGCTGGCCGTGGTCTATGCCGTGGCATCAGTCGCCCAGGTGGTGGTGGGGCACCTGATCAACCGCTTTCCGCTCAAACGCTTTTTCATGTTCATGGTGATGGCGCAGATCCCCATGCTGGTGCTGGCCTCGCAGGCGCAGGGCTGGTGGCTGTTTGCCGCCCTGATCGGGGTGCTGGTGTTAATCTTCGGGGCCATCCCGTTCACCGATTTCATGATCGCCCGCTATGTGGACGACCGCCTGCGCTCGCGGGTGTCGGGCATGCGCCTGGGCGTGTCGTTCGCGGTCAGTTCCCTGTCGGTCTGGGCCTTGGGGCCGGTGGTCAAGACCATGGGCTTCGGCCACTCGCTTTTGTTGCTGGCTGGTTTTTCAGTGACCACCACGCTGATTCTGACCTTGCTGCCCGGTGCGTCGCACGAGCAGACGTCGGGGGTTTGAAGCGCTCAGCCGATCACGGCGTCAGTCCTGCCCCTCGGTCAGCGTGTCGAGCTGGAACTTGCCGCTCTTGTGCCACAGCCACACATCGGTGTAGGTGACCTGGCTCATGTGCTTGGGCACAGGGTAGGGGGCAGACGCTTTGACCATGCGTTCGATCTCGGCCATGACATGGGGTACATGCTTGGGCGCACGCATCCAATTGACCGCCTTCACCGAGCCTTTGTGGTCGATGTCCACATTCAGCACGCCCACGGCTTCGAGCAGTGGCGGCATGCGGCCTTTGTAGATGCGGTGCGCGTGCATGCCATAGAGGTGGCCTGCAGCATCTTTTCGGTACTCTTTGCTGTTGCGGGCCAGCGATGTGGGGCCTGTGGGGGCAGGGACTGGCTCAGGCGCTTTCGCTGCCGGGGGCGGCAGGGGTGGAGGCGTCACGGCCGGAGGCGGTGTGCTGCAGCCGCTCAACAAACCCAAGACCGCTGTACCCAAGCCCAACAAGGCGGTGGTGACTTTGTGGTGAGTGGGAATCCAGCGTGTGGTCATGGTGAGCCCTTGTCCTTGGCATACTCTGTGGTGGCCGTGATTGTGGCATTGAGTCGGCTTGGTGGGCAAGCCAACAGCGACCCTTTTCTTTGAATGGACCCCAAAGCGTGAACTGGATTGAGAAAGCCCTGAAGCGGTTGAACACCGACAAGGCCGTGGTGGTGCGTGTGCAAGCCGTGCAGGGCTCTGTGCCGCGTGGACCCGGCACCAGCATGTTGGTCTTTGCGCAAGGCGAGGAGGGCACGATCGGTGGCGGGCACCTGGAGTTCCAGGCGTTGGCGCACGCACGGCGTTTGTTGACCGGGCAAACAGAACAAACTGCCTTGCGCCAGGTCTTGGGCCCCAGTTTGGGGCAGTGCTGCGGCGGTGCCGTGGCCTTGGTTTTTGAGCGGGTGGGACGCGACGATGTGGCGCGTTTGCGCACGCAATTGGTGCCACCGCGCACCCCGCTGGCGCTGTTTGGCGGCGGGCATGTGGGCAAAGCGCTCGTCAAGACCTTGGCCCCTTTGCCTTTTGCCGTGCGTTGGATCGACAGCCGCGACGAAATTTTTCCGCCCGATGTGCCCGATGAAGTGGCATGCGAGCATTCCAACCCGGTGCAGGCTGCCGTGGCCGATTTGGTCCCGGGCAGTCGGGTGTTGATCATGAGCTTCAGCCACGCCGAAGACCTGGACATCGTGGTGGCCTGCCTGAAGCGCCTGCGCGCGAGAGGTGATCTGCCATTTGTGGGCTTGATTGGCAGCCAAACCAAATGGGCCACCTTCCGCCACCGCCTGGAAGACCGTGGCTTCACGGACGAGGAAATTTCGCGCATCACTTGCCCGATTGGGGTGCCGGGCATCACGGGCAAAGAACCCGAAGTCATTGCCGTGGCCGTGGCGGCACAGCTCTTGCAGCTGGGTTGAGGATTCGGCATCCAGGCTGACGCATGCGTGTGGTGCTGGTTTTCCCTAGGCACTGAAAGGTGCAGCACACTGGATTCGGATCTTTAAACTGTATACACTTCGGTGCACTGGTCGCAGCGGCGCAGGTTTCTCCGGGAACATGTTCGCGACCGAATACCCGCTCACAGGGCCCGCGGTGGTGAGGGGGTTGGAGATTCCTTCATGGAAACGTATCTGCTGGAATGGGTCAATTTGTTGTTGCGATGGGTGCATGTCATCACCGCCATCGCCTGGATTGGCTCCTCGTTCTACTTTGTCTTTCTGGACAACAACCTGCAAAAACCCAACTCGCCCGATCTGCTCGAAAAAGGCGTGGGCGGTGCCATGTGGGCGGTGCACGGTGGCGGTTTTTACAACCCGCAAAAGTACATGGTGGCTCCGAAAAAGATCCACACCAAGCTGCACTGGTTTTATTGGGAAAGCTACTCCACCTGGCTCAGCGGCTTTGCACTCTTCACCGTGCTGTACCTCTACAACGCGGGCACCTTCCTGATCGACAAATCGCTGATGGACTGGACCCCCGTGATGGCCGGATCGGCCGCGGTGGGCATGCTGGTGGCCTTTTGGTTTGTTTACGACATCGTGTGCCGTGTCTTCGGTTTCCGCAAAAACGGTGAACTGATCGTGGCGGGCTTGATGATTGTGGTGGTCGGCTTTTCATCGTGGCTGGCCAATGAGTTATTCGCAGGCCGCGCCGCCTTCTTGTTGGTGGGCGCCATGATCGCCACCGCCATGAGCGCCAACGTGTTTTTCTGGATCATCCCCGGCCAGCGCAAAGTGGTGGCCGCCATGACCAGCGGTGAAGCCTACGACGCCAACGCCGTGGCCATTCACGGCAAGCGCGGCAAGCAGCGCAGCGTGCACAACACGTACTTCACTTTGCCCGTCATCTTTGCGATGCTGAGCAACCATTACAGCTTTTTGTACACGCACGAACACCGTTGGGTGCTGCTGTTTGTGATGATGTTTGCGGGTGCCTTGATCCGTCAGTTCTTTGTGCAGCGCCATGCCTTCCACCTGGGCCGCGCAGGCAACCCCTGGCCTTTTGCGGCCGTTGGCGTGGTGCTGATTGCGGGTGTGATCGTGGCCTTGAAACCTGCAGCGCCCAAAGTGTCGGCTGCTCCTGCTGCGCCTGTGGCGTTTGCACAGGTGCAAAGCCTGGTGAGCCAGCACTGCCTGACCTGCCATGGTGCGCAAGTGCAAATGAAAAACGTGCGCCTGGACAGCCCCGAGTTGATCAAACAGCATGCGCAAAACATGTACCAGCAAGTGGTGGTGACCAAACAAATGCCCATGGGCAATGCCACGGGATTGACCGAAGAAGACCGCGCATTGTTGGGCCGCTGGTTTCAGGCGGGGGCCCGTTTGGATTGAAGACAGACGGCTGGCGAGGCAGTCGCCAGAGTTACTGGGGCTATGGTTGACCCTATTGGTATGACGTTCGAATGGGTATAAATTTTGATGCAGCAGGTCCCTTCGGGCCTGGCTGTTCAAATCAAAAGGAGACACCCATGTTCAATCGCTCGCGTCGTACTTTGGTGGCCAGCGCTGTTGCTGGCCTGGCCTGTTTGGCAGCTGCCCTGCCTGCTGCAGCACAAAACTACCCCACACGCCCCATCACCATGATCGTGCCTTGGGGCGCAGGCGGTGGCACCGACGCCGTCGCACGCATCGTGGCCAGCTTGCTCGAAAAAGACCTGGGCCAACCCGTCACCGTGGTCAACCGCACGGGTGGCAGCGGGGTGGTGGGCCATGCGGCCATTGCCTCGGCACCCCCTGATGGCTACACCATCGGTCTGGCCACGGTCGAGATTGGCATGATGCATTGGCAAGGCCTGACCCAGTTGACAGGTGCCTCCTACACCCCCATCGGTCTGGTCAATGCCGACCCGGCAGGCATTCAGGTGCGTGCGGACGCGCCTTATAAAAACGTGAACGATTTGCTGGCCGCCATCAAGGCCAACCCCGGCAAGTTCAAGGCATCGGGCACGGGTCAGGGCGGCATCTGGCACCTGGCGATTGCCGGCTTGTTGCTGGACCAGAAAATCGATCCTGCGGCGCTGCCCTGGGTGCCCAGCAACGGTGCCGCGCCTGGTCTGCAGGACATGGTGGCCGGGGGTGTGGAAGTCGCGCCTGTCTCCTTGCCTGAGGCGCGTTCGCTGATCGATGCGGGCAAGGTCAAGAGCCTGGCCATCATGGACGCCAAGCCTTCGACGCTGTACCCCAATGTGCCTACGCTCAAATCGGTCACCGGCAGCAACTGGACCATGGCGGCCTGGCGCGGTGTGCTGGCGCCCAAAGGTTTGCCCGCACCCATCCAGACCAAGCTCGCTGAGGCGGTTCGCAAAGCTGTGGCCAGCAAGGAGTACAACGACTTCATGAGCAGCCGTGGCTTGGGCGTGATCTACGGTGGACCGGATGAGATGGCCAAATTCATGGCCAAGTCGGACGCTGAAATGGGCGTCACCATGAAGGCTGTGGGTCTGGTCAAGTAAGCCAGCCCATGAAAATCAACGACGCTTTTTGGGGCGTCCTGCTCATGGCCTTGGGCGCTGCGGTGCTCTTGGCTGTGCGTGGCTACCCCAACATCCCAGGTCAGCCAGTTGGGCCTGCTTTGTTTCCGGGCTTGATTGCGCTGGGCCTGTGTGCTGGAGGCGCTTTGCTGGTTTGGCAAGGCTGGCGAGACCGAGCCCATGGTCCTTGGCTGGCTTGGGAAGATTGGGTTCGCTCGCCCAAGCATGCCCGGGCTTTGGCCGTCTTGTTGGGCTCGGTCGTGTTCTACATCTTGGTGTCGGATGCGCTGGGCTTCTTGATCACAGCAGTGCTGATGTTGATGGCGCTTTTCAGATCATTGCAAGTCGCATGGGGTCGCTCGGCCTTTTGGGCGGTGGTGGCCACTTTGGTGGTTCACTTTGCCTTTTACAAATTGCTCCGTGTGCCCTTGCCTTGGGGCATTTTGACGCCCATGGCCTGGTAAGACCTCGGGTCCACTTTCCGCTTTTACCCAAATGACTTTGAAAGTCTGAGGAGACTCATCCCATGTGGACCGCCGTTGGCCAAGCTTTTTCGATGGTGTTCGAGCCGTACACCTTGATGGTGATGGTGTTTGCCTCTTTATATGGTTTGTTTGTGGGGTCGGTGCCGGGTTTGACAGCCACCATGGCCACCGCTTTGCTGGTGCCGGTGACCTTCTTCATGCCACCGATCCCTGCCGTCGCGGCCATGGTGACTGCGACCGCCATGGCCATTTTTTCGGGCGATATTCCGGGTTGTCTGTTGCGCATTCCCGGCACGCCCGCATCGGCCGCCTACACCGACGAGGCCTATGCCATGACGCGCAAGGGGCAAGCTGAAAAAGCCTTGGGTGCGGGCCTGGTGTTTTCTGCCGTAGGGGGATTGTTTGGCACAGTGGTGCTGATCGTCGCTGCGCCTGCCTTGGCCGACTTCGCGCTGAACTTCAGCTCCTTCGAATACTTTTGGCTGGTGCTGCTGGGCCTGACTTGTGCGGTCTTTATCTCCACAGGTTCTCCGATCAAGGGGCTGATGATGTTGTGCCTGGGCTTGCTGGTGGCTTGCGTGGGCTTGGGCAATCCGGCGGGGTTTCCGCGTTTTACCTTTGGCAACACCGAAATGTCGGGCGGCATTGGCATGATCGCCATGATGATCGGCATGTTCGCCATCTCTGAAATCATCCGCTACGTGGTGGACACGAGCCCCCCGGCCGAGTTGGTGGTGGAGGAAGTCTCTGGTGTGCTCAAAGGACAATGGGCATTGGCGAAAAAATACCCCAAACAAATCATGAGGGGCAGTGTTTTGGGCACGGCCGTGGGTGCCTTGCCCGGCGCTGGGGCTGATATCGCGGCCTGGATGTCTTATGCCGTGAGCAAGAAGTTTTCCAAAGAGCCTGAAAAATTTGGTACGGGCCACGTGGAAGGCATTGTGGAGTCCGGTTCGGCCAACAACAGTGCGCTGGCGGGCGCATGGATTCCGGCTTTGGTGTTTGGCATTCCGGGCGACTCGATCACGGCCATCGTGATCGGCGTGCTCTACATGAAGAACATGAACCCCGGCCCCACTTTGTTCACCACCAACCCGCAAAACATTTATGCGGTGTTTTTGCTGTTCATTGTGGCCAACCTCATCATGATTCCGCTGGGTATTTTGTGCATCAAGGTGGCCAAGCGCATTCTGCGTGTACCCCGCGAGATCCTCATGCCCATGATTTTGCTGTTTTGTGTGGTGGGCACTTTTGCCATCAACAATTCCGTGTTCCAGGTGGGTGTGATGTTGGTAGCCGGCATTCTGGCTTATGTGTTGGAGGCCAATAAATTCCCGGTGGCGCCTGCCATTTTGGGCGTGGTGCTGGGCGGCATGCTGGAGGAAAACTTCATCACCTCGATGATCAAGTCCAACGGTGATCTGATGGCTTTTGTCAGTCGTCCGATTGCGCTGGCCTTGGCCATACTGACCGCCTTGGTGTGGTTTGCGCCCCTGCTTTTGCGGGTTTTGCGCAAACCTGCCGTGCCTGCTTGACGTCCATCTTTCGGGCATGCGCCAGACGCCTCAACCCGGCCTTTGTGCCGGGTTGGTTTTTTCAAAGAGGTGAAGGCGCCGCCACTTGGAGTTTCTCGGCCCAGGGCAAGAGCATGGGCATGATGTTGGGGTACAGCGCTACGCCTTCACGAGCGCTGCCCGCCTTGAGCTTCAGACCACGTTCACCCGGCGTACGCACCCAGCGGTCGGCCTGCGCAGGCCGCGACGCATGGCATTGCCGGGCCACTTCGTCCATTTGGGTGTTGAAGGCGCTGGCCCCTGCAAATGCACGCGGATCGATGATCTGCAAGAACACCGTGGCACCCCAGCCCTCGGGCGCATCGGCGCGGCCGTGTCCGGCCAGGCCACCCGTCAACGCCTCCACCATCCAGCTCAGGCCATAACCCTTGTGGCCTGAATCCATGCCGCCCAGCGGCAAGATCGTGCCTTTGGGTTCCTTGAACAGCACGGCCGGGTCGCGGCTGGGCTGGCCGTGGCCGTCCATCACCCATTCGGCAGGCAACAAGCCGCCTTCCTTGTGCAAGCGGTTGGTCATGCCGTTGGTGGTGGATGAGGTGGACACATCGATCAGCACCGGCAGGCCCGAAGTAGGAATGCCCACCGACATCGGGTTGGGCGTGAACACCGGGTCCAGCCCACCAAAGGGCGCGATGCTGGCTGCGTTGGGGTCCGAGCAGTGCAGCAGCATCATGAAACCCTGATCGGTCACGCGCTGATGGTAAGCGGCCAGGCAGGCAATGTGGTGGCTGCGCCGGACGACCACCGTGCAGGTGCCTTGTGTGCGCGCGCGTTGGGTGGCCAGGTCAATGGCTTGCAGCACCAACCAGGGGCCTGGCAAGCGCTGACCATCCCAGGTCACAGCGGCCGGGTGGTCCGACACCACCAGAGGCTGACCGTCCTTGCGCATCTTGCCTGTTTCCAGCTCTGCCAGATAAGGCGCTAGCAAGGCCAGACCGTGGGTGGTGTGGCCGAGCAAGTCGCCCTCTAGGAGCACATCGGCCACGGCTTGCGCCTTGTCGGTTGGCAAGCCCGCGGCTTGCAAAAGTTGATCGGCAAAGGCCAGGAGGTCGGGGGCAGCGTAGTTCATGGGCTTCATCATAAAAAGAAGCCTGCCAGGCCCTGTCACGCGGTGGACTCGCCGGGGCGTTTGGCCTCTAAAACCACCAAGCCACCGCGTAAGGGATCAGCATGGCCCCCGCGATGCCATGCAAGCCCATGCCCAGGCTGGCATAAGCCCCGGCTTCCGCGTTCACGCTGAAAGCGCGCGAGGTGCCAATGCCGTGCGCGGCCACGCCCAGGGCAAAGCCGCGTTGCCACCAGGCCGTGACGCGCAGGGCGCCCAGCACATAGCGGCCCAGCACCGCGCCCAAGATGCCGGTGCTCACCGCAAAGATGGCGGTCAGGGTAGGCGAGGCCTGCACGCGTTCGGCAATGCCCATGGCAATCGGCGCGGTGACCGATTTGGCGACCAGGCCGCGCACCAGCGCCTCGTCCACGCCCAGCCACCGCGCCATGCCCACGGCCGTCAGCACCGAGGTGATGCCACCCGCCAGCAGCGAGAGCAGCAACACCCCCATGCGCCCTTTGAGCGAGGCAAAGCCCTTGTAGATGGGGATGGCCAGCGACACCGTGGCCGTGCCCAGTAAGAAGTGCACAAACTGCGCGCCTTCAAAGTATTGCGCATAGGGCATGTCGATCACGCTGATGCCGATGCACACCACCACCACCGCAATCAGCACCGGGTTGGCGAGCGGGTTGCGCTGGCTGCGTTCGTACACGGTCAGGCCCAACAGGTAAGCGCTGAGCGTGAGCACCAAGGCCAGCAGCGGACTGCCGGAGAGGTAAACCCAAATCTCGGAAATGGGTGGCAGGGTGTTGTTCATGGGGCACTGTCCTTTTGGGCGAACAGCTTGAGCACCAAGGCCACCACCGCCACCGTGGCCACCACGCTCAGCACCAGCGCCGCTGTGATGGCCCATGCGTTGGCCTGCAACAGGGGCAGGTAAAGCACCACACCCACCGATGCGGGAATGAACAACAGCCCCAGGTGCTGCAAGATGCCGCTGCCCACCAGGTCCATGGACGCGGGCACATGACCGCGCAAGGCCAAAAACGCCAACAGCAGCACCAGGCCCAGCACGGGCCCGGGGATGAAGGGCAGGGCGAATTTCGACAGCAGCTCGCCGAGCGCCTGGAAGAGGAAGAGTTGAACGAGGCCTTGGATCATGGCCTCAGTTTAGACAACTCGGCGGGGGGATCATCAGCCCCTTGGTCAGTTCTGTTGTTACCCCAGCAAGGCATTCCAGAAAATGCGCGGCATCTTCAGCAAGCTGGGGCGGTGCTGAAAGGCCACCAGCAGCCGGCCCAAAATCGCGCCTTTGCGGTTGGTGATGAACCAGGGTGGGCGCGGCAGCAGGGTGAACGACAAACTCAGCAGGTTGCGCGGGAAGGGGCGAAACGGGGCTTCGACCACGGCGCGCTCGGTCTTGTCGAACAGCATCGTGTTGTGCACCACGCCGATGCCGCTTTGCACGTCGTCCAGCGTGTGGCCCGGAAACGCACCCCAGGGCGACTGCGCCGACAAAAAGCCCAAGCCTGTCCAGGCGTTGATGGCGATGGTGCCGTAGCGCAATTCGGCCAGAATTTCCTCAAAGCGCTGGCGGCCCATCTGGGCGATGGTTTTTGGGTGGATCACGATGTTCGCACCCAAGGTGCCATAGAGCTGGCTGTTGGCCATCTCGATCGCCGCGATCAGATAGGCCTCGGCGTCCTGCCCGCCGATCTCCACCAGGTTGAGCGCCGGAGCAAACACCTCGGTGCTGCGTGCTTTGGCGTTGCCCAGGTCCAGTGTGGACATGACCAGGTCTTGCGCGCCGGGGCGCTTGACGGTTTTGAAGGTCGGGTTGTTGGTGCAGAACCCGGCCAGGCGCTCGGGTGCGCCGGGGTAGTACAGGCCGCGCGGCGGGGCGTTGCCGATCACGTTTTCCAGCGCCTGCACAAAGGCGGATTTCTGGTCCCAGTCTTTGGGCAAGACCAGCACCTGGCAGGCCACGCAGTTGAAGCCCGAGTTGTGCAGCTTTTGCGTGGCCACCTGCTCGGCCTGGAACCGGATGTCGGCCGCTGACCATGGGCCGGGCACCACGATGGTGGGGCACACCGCGCCCAGCTCCGAGGTGATCTGGCGGGTGTTGATGGGCGTGTTGGCGGCTTTGTTGGCCGCGCCTTGTTCGCCGGTTCCCCACACGATGGCGTCGTGCGACGCGCCCGCACCCGTGATGTGCAGCGTCTCCACCAACGGGTGATTGCACAGGTATTGCCCCACATCGATGCCGCCGCGCACGATGCGCACAAAGCCCCGGTCGATCAGCGGCTTGAGCGCGGCATTTAAGAACTCGATCAGGTAATCGTTGACCGGGTTCATCTTCAGCATCGCCACTTCGTTTTCGGCAAACAGCTTGTGGAACACATCGAGCGGCGCGATGGCCGCGATGTTGCCCGCGCCCAGCACCAGGGAGACTTTGCCAGTCTTGTGCTGCGGGCTGGCGCTGTCGTAAATGGCGGCCGTGTGCTGGGCCAGGTTGGCGCGGTTCACGCCCGGCTGCATCCACACGTCGAGGGTCACGCCGCTCAGCAGCAAATGGTCCCACAGCGAATGCGGCAGCACGCGTGCAGCCAGTTGCCCATTGGGCAGCTCGCGCAGGGGCAGGCCGCTCAGGTGCTGCTTGCCTTGCACCTGGGACAGCGTGGCCATCATCTGGTTGCAATACGCCATGACGGTGTAAGGCCCCGACAGCCACTCCTCGCCTTCGAGCGGGGAGCCGACCGGAATGCCTTTGTGGCGCGAAGCCGTCTCGGCCCAAGCCTGGGCCACAGGCAGCAAGGCGTCCTTGATCTCGTTCAGGATGGCGATGCGCTCGGCCACCGAGGTCTGCACCCAGCGGCTGCGGTGCTCGGCCAGGGTGTGCAGGTCTTGGTCCAGGCTGGATTGGCACTCGGCCAGGGTGGGCAGTGGGGGCATGGGGTTCTTGGTGTGGGTGCGCATGGTGTGGACTTCAGGCTTGGCGGATCATGTCAGCGGCTTTTTCGCCAATCATGATGGTGGGTGCGTTGGTGTTGCCACTGCACACCGTGGGCATGATGGAGGCATCGACCACGCGCAGGCCTTGCAGGCCGTGCACGCGCAGCTGGGCATCGACCACGGCCATCGGGTCGCTGGATGGGCCCATCTTGCAGGTGCCCACCGGGTGGTATTGCGTGTCGGCGCGGCGGCGGATGTCGGCCGCGATGGCGGCTTTGTCGTGCTTGTCCACCGGGTAGAGCATCTTGCCGCGAACGGCGTCAAAGGGCTTGGACTCGATGATGGTTTGCTGCACCTGAACGCCTTTGACCAGCAGGTCCAGGTCGCGCTCGTCGCCCAGAAAGTTCGGGTCGATCAGCGGCGCGGTGCGCACATCGGGGCCGGCCAATTTGACGCTGCCCCGGCTGTGCGGGCGGATCACGTCGACGTGGCAGGAAAAGCCGTGGCCCAGGTGCATCTTGCGGCTGTGGTCGTCCACGATGCCGACCACAAACACCAGCTGCAGGTCGGGCGTTTCCACCTCGGGTGAGGACCGGAAAAACGCGCCCGATTCGGCAAAGGTGCTGGTGACCAGGCCCGTTCGCTTTTTCTTCCACTCGCCAATGGCTTGGGTGATCTTGACTGTGCCCGTGGCCGACACCCCAAAGGTCTCGGAGCTGCTGGGCGCACGCCAGGTCTGCACATGGTCGATGTGGTCCTGCAGGTTCTGGCCCACGCCTTCGAGCGCATGCACCACCGGGATGCCATGGCGCTGCAGCTCGGCCGCTGGCCCCACGCCCGAGACCATGAGCAGCTGGGGCGAGCCAAAGGCCCCCGCCGAGACGATGACCTCTTTGTTCGCACGCAGCTCGTGCGTCTGGCCGCCCTGCAGAACGCGCACGCCCACGGCACGTTGGCCTTCAAACAGGATCTGGCTGGTGATGGTGTGGGTCATTACCGTCAGATTGGGGCGTGACAGGTGGGGTGTGATGTAGGCCTTGGCCGCGCTGTGGCGCTCGCCGTTTTTGTGGAAGACCTGGTACATGAAGGCCCCAAATTGTTCGGCGCCGTTGTAGTCGGGGTTGTAGGGGATGCCGTTCATGGCGCAGGCTTGCAGGAACATCTGGTTGAGCGCGCTGGGGCTGCGCAGCTCGGCCACGTTTTGCGGGCCGCCCGTGCCGTGGTACTCGCTGTCGGTGTGGGTCTCGTTATGCTCGGCTTTCTTAAAATAGGGCAGCACGTCCTGGTAAGACCAGCCGCTGTTGCCCAGCGACGCCCAGTGGTCGTAGTCGTGTTGGCTGCCACGCACATAGAGCATGGCGTTGATCGAGCTGGAGCCACCCAACACCTTGCCCCGGGGCTGGTAGCCCTGGCGGCCGTTCAGGCCTTTTTGCGGCACGGTCTTGTAGGCCCAGTTGTTGAACGGGATGGGCAGCATGGTCACCACACCCGCCGGGGCGTGGATGAACACGCTTTTGTCCGGGCCGCCCACTTCGATCAGGCACACGCTCACGTTGGGGTCTTCGCTCAGGCGCGAGGCCACCACGCAACCGGCCGAACCGCCACCCACCACGATGTAATCAAATGCTTGGCTCATGTTGTCTCCTTCGTTGTTGTGTTGAATGGGGCCAGTCTAAAAACCGCCGGGGCGGGTGACTATCCAGATTTCTGCAAAGGGGCCTCAGACTCACTAGGGATAACCCTGCGAATTGACAGAGCGCACCCCAAAGGGTTCAATTTCGGGCCAGCACTCATACCCATGCACCCATCCACAGCCACTTCTGCGACCTCGGTCACCCGACTCGATGCCTTCGATCCGCAGGCGCTGGTGCTGGCTTTGCAAGAGGGTTTTCTGGAGCATGTGCAGCTCGAAAAGGGCCGCTTTGGCGGGCAGATCGTGCACAGCGTCAGCCCCCAGTGCCGCACCGATTGGGGTCAGTACAACCTGGCCCTGCTGGCGCAGGGAGACCTCTCGCCCGAGTGGGTGTCGGTCGGCATCTTTTTGCACGGCCAAGGCGTGTGGCGCGTGCAGGGCCAGGCGCTGCGCAACGGCGACCTGGTGGTTTATGCGCCTGGCCGCGACATGTGCATCAGCCTGCCGCCGCAGGCGCAGTGGGTGGGCGTGCAAATGCCGCCGCACAAACTTCAAGCCCTGGGCCTGCACATGGCCCCGGGCGTGAGCGCCTTGCACCTGCCCGGGAAACTGCCGCCGCAGGCGCAGCAGCAACTGGTGGAGTTGTCGAGCGTGTTGGGCCCCAACCGCCAGCACGACCTGGACGCAGCGCTGGTGGACCAGGCGCACGAGCAGCTGCAGCACATCTTGTGGAGCGAGTTGGCGCGGCGCTGGCGACAGCCCAGCAGCAGCGCTGCGCTGAGCCTGCAAACCCGCGAGCGCTTGTTGCAGTCGGTCGACCAATGGGCCCAGGACAACAGCACCACACCGCTGCGCATCGACTCGCTGTGCGAGGCGCTGGAGGTGCCCATCTGGCAACTCGAGCGGGCCTTCTTGCAAACCTACGGCATGGCCCCGCAGCGCCTGATCACGCTGCGCCGTCTGGCCAAGGCACGGCGGGCGCTGCAGCTGCAAACCGGCAGCGTGACCGAAGTCGCCATGGCCCACGGCTTCTGGCACCTGGGGCGCTTTGCAGGGCTGTACAAAAACTACTACGGCGAAAGCCCGTCGGAGACGGTGCGGGCGATGGGGTGAGGGGCTTTGGGGGCTGAGTGGCCCGTGACTGCAAACCCTCGCACACGGGGTGCGCTCTTGCAAACGCCATCGTTGGCATCTTTTGCATGCGCATTGGCGCGATCCGATGGTGACGCTTCGCGCCCCAGCGGCGACCATCACGCCATTCGCAACACAAGCACGAACGGAGTTTTTCATGGCATCCACATTTCCCGCAAAACAAGTGGCGCTCGTCACCGGCGCATCGTCCGGCATGGGCAAAGAAACGGCCAAGCGGCTGCTGCAAGAGGGTCTGGTGGTTTATGTGGCGGCCCGTCGCTTGGCCCAAATGCAAGACCTGCGGGCCCTGGGCGCGATACCGCTGCAGATGGACATTTCGGTGGACGCCGAAATCGTTGCTGCCGTGAACACCATCACCCAAGGCCATGGCGGCATCGACGTGTTGGTGAACAACGCGGGCTTTGGCATGTACGGCGCGATGGAGGATTCGACCCTGGCCGATGCCCGCTACCAGTTTGAAGTCAACCTATTCGGCATGGCGCGGCTCACGCAATTGGCCCTGCCGCACATGCGCCGCCAGGGGGCGGGCAAGGTCATCAACATCTCGTCCATGGGCGGCAAGATCTACACGCCCTTGGGCTCGTGGTACCACGCCACCAAGCACGCGGTGGAAGGCTGGAGCGATTGCTTGCGCATCGAGCTGGCGCCCTTCGGCATCCAGGTGGTGATCATCGAGCCCGGTGTGATTGCCACCGAATGGGGCGGCGTGATGCTCGAGCCCATGTTGGCGCGTTCGGGCCAAGGCCCTTACCGCGCCATGGCGCAGGGCATGGCCAATGCGATGCGTGGCACCTATGCCAAAGCGGGCGCCGCCTCGCCGCCTTCGGTGGTGGCGGATGCCATACTGCAGGCTGTGCGCTCGCGCCGACCTCAAACCCGCTACGTCATCGGCAAAATGGCCAAACCCCTGATGTTCATCCGCAAGTATTTCGGGGACCGCCTGTTTGACATGGCCATCATGAGCCAAGCCAAATAGTCCTTGCCCTCTCCGCCTTGCCAGAAAGACCCACACCGTGAAACAGGCCACACGCTTTGCCGTGCAGATGAGCTGGAAATTGCTCATCCTCGACATGGGTTACGCCCCTGCGGATGTGCTGAGCTTGGCGCGGTTGCCGGGCGACCTGTTTGCGCGCCCGGGTGCGAGTTTGTCGCCCGCGCAGTACTTTGACCTGTGGCGAGGACTGTAGCAAGCCGCAGGCCATGACGAACTCGCCCTGAAGCTCGCGCAGGCCATGTCGGTCGAGGCCTTTGACCCGGCCCTGTTCGCCTGCCTGTGCAGCCCCGACCTGAACACCGCACTGCAGCGGTTGGCGCATTACAAACGCTTGATCGGCCCCTTGCACATGGCCGT
>JACCDL010690649.1_pt1 | contig 15625 bp, 16 predicted proteins | sample 7441931 | NCBI WGS metagenome assembly JACCDL01 (sample SAMN15323437, study PRJNA562643) | freshwater metagenome | isolation source: river surface water | place: USA:Blue River Watershed | collected 2017-08-16 | reverse complement strand
TGAAGATGGGTAAAGGTTAAAAGAAATAGCATGCCAGCAACCAAAAAAATCGCTGAAATCGCCAACAACCTACCCACACTGATATCAATATCTGCACGGAGAATCATCAACTTGATGGCTTCCATGACTTGTGAAGTGAGTCCTAACTTTTCAAAACCTGTAAGATTAATCTCCTCTGGCTTAACCAACTGTTCCCCTAATTGACTTCTGAGATTAACAATATCGCCAAGCCGTTTACTCAACGATTTGGCACGACTGCTATAGTGTTGGTACCAGTAGTTAGCAAGCACAATAGAACCGATTAATGCCACACATAGTGCAATCAACAAGAGAAAATCAATTAAAAAAGGATAGTTCATCTAGATTAATCTCTATTCGATTAGGCCCGGCTCAAATAAATCATCACTGAGCGTTATCCCCCAAGTTTTGATCCGGTCAGCCACCAAAGGCCGCAAACCTGTTGCTCTAAAGTTACCCAGCACGACCCCTGCGTTTCCTGTCCCCGTCCGCTCATAAGTGAAGATTTCTTGCATACTGATCATGTCACCTTCCATCCCAGTGATTTCTTGGATACTGGTGATCTTCCGACTACCGTCTGTCAAGCGAGCAGTTTGAATCACAATATGAATGGCAGAGCTAATTTGTTGACGCAAGGTTTTGATTGGTATTTGCACACCGCCCATGTTCACTAAGTTTTCCAAGCGACTCAATGCATCACGTGCGGTGTTGGCATGGATGGTGGTAAGAGAACCCTCATGGCCTGTGTTCATAGCCTGCAACATATCAATCACCTCGCTGCCACGAACTTCTCCCAACACGATACGATCTGGCCGCATGCGGAGGCTGTTGCGAACTAAGGCACGCATTGGCACTTCACCTTTACCCTCAATATTTTGTGGGCGGGTTTCAAGACGAACCACATGGGTTTGCTGTAACTGCAACTCAGCAGTATCCTCGATAGTGATAATTCGTTCGCCCTCTGGGATGAAGCTCGACAAGATGTTAAGCAAAGTAGTCTTACCTGAACCCGTACCCCCAGAAATGAGTATGCTGGTTTTGGCTCGCACCATCGCCGCAAGAAACTCTGCCATGCCTTTAGTTAATGCGTGCATACGAATCAAGTCTTCAATTCTGAGCGGAACAACCGAAAAACGTCGAATGGATAATGTTGGGCCATCGAGTGCAATGGGTGGAATGATGGCGTTCACGCGAGATCCATCTGGCAAGCGTGCATCAGCCATCGGGCTAGACTCGTCAATACGACGGCCAACACGTGAAACGATTTTATCGATGATACGAAGCAGGTGCTCATTATTATTGAACTGGATAGGCATCAGCTCTAGCTGACCGTGCCTTTCAATAAAAACTCTGTCGTAACCGTTCACCAAAATTTCAGTAATGGTCGGATCGGCTAATAGTGGTTCAATAGGGCCAAGACCTAAGATTTCGTTTTGTAAATCTGAAATCAGTTGATGACGTTCGTCATTATTAACGGGCAAAGCATCTTCATCGATAAGCTTATTGATGAGATCTTTAAGTTTTAAGCCAAGCTGCTCAGTCGACATCGTCTCGGCTGCAGCTAGATCTAAGCGCGAAAGCAGCTTCTGATGCAGCTTAACCTTAGCCTCGTAGAAGCTAGCTTGCATTTTGTGATTAACGTGAAACTTATCGATGTCACTGTATGGACTAGTCTCTAATGCTGGCTTTACAGCGCTATCTGATGCGGCCGAACTAAGGCCGTCAATTTTAGACTGGCCGTAGTTCCAATTACCTATCTGATCCCTAAGAAGGCGCATAACGAGAATTTCCTTTTAATAGGCTTTCCATTCAATTCGGCAGCAAGATCCAACAATGCATGGGTAAATTTCGAATTTGGCTTGATATCAACCACTGGGATACCTTTGAGTAAGGATTGTTGTATCCCCATGAATTCTCGATAAACGGTACGCCATATTTTTTTACCAACCGCTTTTTCGTAATCATCTGTGCTGAGGTCTGATGGACCGCCTGCGCGGCTGATCAAAATATTGGCTTTCTTCGCTGACAACCCCATGCTCTCCCACAAACGCAAAATTTGTGAGGCACGGCGCGCAGATGGAATCGTCATACTTGATACGATGACCAATCTATCTAACTTATCCCATGTGCGAATAGAGATCGGATCTAAGCCCGTCCCCATATCGAGTAATACATAGTCGTAATGCTTCGCTAAAATATCAACGAGTTTCTCAACATCCTCAATCTTAACTTTAAGGATATCCTCTAGCGTCAGCGGCGATGGGATAAGGTGTAGGTTATCTGTGATGTGGTGGGTCATGAGCTCCAATAGCGTTCCATCAATACGATCTACCGCTGTAGCGAAGTGCATCAAATTATTGGAAATGTTCTTATTGGTAAGGTAGATCTCCACATCCCCATAACGAAGCGATAAGTCGACCACCACCACACGATTTTTTTCATCTTTTGCTAAAGCAGCTGCAATATTTGCAACCACACAGGTGCCGCCGTCGCCGCCCTTTGCGGAAATAAAACCAATCTTTTGTGACTGAACTAGACCAATGTCGACACTTTGACCTTTTAAATGCAATTTCGCACGGGCAATGACCCCGTCCACTTCTTCTGCGCTGTTTTCTGCAATCACTTCACGCACACCATTTCGCATTGCAGTCATCAAGAAATCTGCGTCTGATTTTTTTGAATACATAACCACGATAGCTTTGGGTAGTGCCTCACAAAGTTCTTTCACCTTACCCAAAAGAGTCTCACTGCTTTCAAAACCGCCAATAAAAACAACTTCTGGTCGCTCATCAGCAATTTTTATTAAATCTTTAAGGGTGCCGGTTATCCTAGCAACGCTGTTAACAGCGATGCCTTCAGGCTCTGCAAATTGCCACCCCTCTGCAGTAAAGAAAATGATTTTCATCACTACATCCCTCCACCTGAAATTGGGGCCTGTAATGGCGCTGAACTTGCCTTGCCCTTAATCAGGTTGTCGTAGGGTTGTGCAAGCTCCTTAGCCGTTGTGGCTGAGTCTTTTTGGGCGGGGGTAGGATTGAGCTTTTGCGCTTCTTTTGCCGCGCTAAAAGACTTGCCAAATTCCTCGTCTAATTTAGGGGTTGAAGTTTCCGGAAACTGACCGGTTGCACAGGCCGCCAGCAACAAGACAATCGCGTAAATCAGCCAAGTCCATCTATTCATTTTATTGGTTACCTTCAAGTTTGCCTCCCATGAATACTTCGCTTCTAGTTGGTGCTACAAACTTATCCGTCGGCAACACGGGTGATTCTGAACGTGCTTTCACCAAGCTTGGACTCACAACAATCACTAACTCTGTCTTATCAGAGGCATACTCAGTACTTCGGAACAAAGCGCCAAGGATAGGCAATTGCCCTAACACCGGGACTGCCTTCACATTCGCAGTAACGTTGTTGCGCATTAAACCGCCAATCAGCAAATGTTCGCCATCTTTAAGCTGGACTGTGGTCGAGGCGCGTCGGGTCGTAAATACAGGTGGGGTCTTACCTTGAGATGTCTGAAAGTCAGTGATGTTAGAAAATTCTGAGACCTCAGGGGCAACTTTGAGATTGATGCGCCCACCATCTAGGACGGTTGGGACAAACTTAAGCCCGACACCATATTCGCGTTCAACTAAAGTAACGAGGCTGTTTGTGCCATTGGTTGATTGTGGGACCGGGATAAAGATTCGCCCACCGACCAAGAAGCTTCCTTCTTGACCACTCGTTGCCACAATATTTGGCTCAGCCAAAATTTTGACCAAAGAATCGGTGTGCTGAGCATCCACGGAAAGGTTATTCGTTTTTCCAGCAAACAATGTCAACAAACCTGTAGCGCCGCTAGAGGAGTAGTTGGAAACAACATTCCAACGAACATCCCCAGCACTCGCACTAAAGCCGACGCCCAGTTGATCTAATAATTTTTTAGATATTTCAGCCACGCGTACCTCTAACATCACCTGTTGTGGGTCACGCACCTTCATCAAATTAACCACCTGAACCATCGCAGTCGATGGATTCGGAGTAACATTGTTTGTAGTCCCCGTGTCCTTAAACCCGCCAACTAAATATCGATTGAGATTACGCACGTGCGCATCAGCTAGACCTACCACGGTATCCACTGCGATGGCATCAGAAACATAACCCCCCAGGACGATCGATCCAGATGCTGAAGTAACCGTAATTTCCTTCTCACTTGGTAACTGCTTGGCAATTGCTTTTTCGAGGGGCGCAACATCAACCGAAACGGTCATGTCGATGCTCGATGATTTTCCATTCTTTTGCCACAAAACAAGATTGGTCGTACCAACCGCTTTGCCTAATAAAACCAATTCGGTAGAAGAGACTACTTTGTAGTCTGCAATATTAGGGTCTCCAACAGCCACACGAGAGATGGGTGATGTTAAATGTATGAGTTTTGTTTTACCGACAAATGTGCCAATAGAGGTTTCATTAGCCAACTCATCCGCTTGTATCGTAAGTGGTAACAACAAGGTTGCGATTAATGCGCCCCCGATCTTCCACATATTTAATTTGGGAGCCATTATTTAGCACCCTCACTTTCTTTGACGCCTCTAATTTCTTCCACCAAATCCACTTTGTTTTTAGTGATAGATTTGGAGCGCTTTGGCACTTTTTTCTGGGTGGGATTTGTATTTGGCAACTCGCTAAATCCTGCAGGCTTAGGCTGTGACTCTTCAAGCATCGCCGATAGATTGGTTAAATCAACCAGGCGCTGACCTTCTGACTGCACAACTGTGGTATCCATTTCATTTCTGAGCACAAGGGACAAGGAGCCAATACTTCGTGCCAGATCTAATCGCTCGGACTCTTCAGGGGTTAGTTCCAAGGTCACAGCATTCACAATTTTCGGTTTACTCGCGTCTGCAACAGTATCCTGCGCAACGGCCAATACCTTCACACGATTCAAAACGATTTTGGAAAATGCATGACCATTTTGATCTTTTGCACTGACCAAGACATCCACATAATTACCAGGCAAGGCAAATCCAGCAACGCCAACTACGTCATTGACACGCACTGAAATAGCGCGCTTACCTGGCGGAATTGTGGCGGCCAGGCCGCCTTTAGCGTTGACTGGCGCAAGCTTCGATTCAAGCACCAACTCACCTGCCTCAATGGTCTGGCGCGCTACACGGTGCTCTAATAACTTGCTATCTGCAAACACATCTTTGGGGATCGCAGAAGAGGGCCAATCAAGAGATTTTAACTGTGCCGAAGAAAGTTCTGTCCCTGCCGGAATCGAAGTTGAAGCTATGACCACATGCGGCCCTTTGGCTGCGTTTGGTGATTTCGTGAGTTGCGCAACAAAAAATGCCGCAACTGCTCCAGAGACTAGGGAGCTTCCTATTAGGAATGATGGTTTCAAGGTAAATCCTGACTATATTGATTACACCGCCTGGGGCACTAGAGGGGACCCCAGGGGCGAAATGACCTATCTAACTTAAGAGCCAGCGCTCGTGATTGAGGTACCGATTGTTGTGAATTTTGTCGCGATAACTGAACCAAGATCAGTTAATGCGAGTATCGCCGCTATCGCAACTAAAGCCGCAATCAAAGCGTACTCAATCATGGTGACACCCGACTGCTTTTTCTTTGTGGTTAATGTATTCATTTTTCTTGATTTGATCATTTGAAACTCCTTGATAATAATTTTCAGCAACCTGTATTTAGGCCTATGCATCAGATCAAGCCCTTTTCCTAAACTTAGATGAATTAGGACTTAACTGAAAACCATGCTGCGCTTGAGGAAATTTCCGGTCTGTTCGATAACGAACATATGAAGAAAATGAGATGAATATTGTTATATGTACGGTATCGTACATATAACAATATTCATCTATACTAGTATCTACATATGAAGTTATTTAACACCCTTCCTCAATAAGGTCAGGCCCCAATTCAGATGTCCTCAACACAAACACCCCAGGTCAATCAAATCCTCAAAACGTTGGGCAATGAAACCATCAATAAATTTTTTCCAGATCTTGAACTCGTTGAATTAGATCTGGGTAATGTTCTGTGTGAATCGGGAGAAAAGCTTAGTCACGTCTATTTTCCAACGAGCGCGATCATCTCTCTGCTCTACGTCATGGAAAATGGATCGTCTGCCGAAATTGCAGTAGTAGGTAACGAGGGAATGCTTGGCGTATCTATGTTCATGGGGGGCGATACAACACCAAGTCGCGCTGTTGTTCAAAGCAGTGGATATGGATACCGAGTAAAAGTTAACCAATTAAAAGATGGTTTTGAGCATAACCCGGACACCATGCATGTGTTGCTTAAGTATACGCAAGCACTCATGACACAAATTACTCAAACTGCAGTCTGCAATCGTCACCACTCGATTGATCAGCAACTCTGTCGATGGCTATTATTGAGTCTTGATCGACTAGAAACTAACCAATTAAAGATGACGCAAGAATTAATCGCTAACATGCTAGGCGTTAGGCGAGAGGGCGTGACGGAAGCAGCTGGAAAACTGCAAAAATCTGGTCTCATTAAATACAGCCGAGGATTAATAGAGGTCTTAGACCGTCAAGGCATTGAAGAAAAATGCTGCGAGTGTTATCAAGTCGTTAAAGATGAATATGATCGACTGCTACCACAATAAGATTAATGTGAATATCCCAACAATTCAGTAATTAAATTCTTCGCACAAAAATCTTCAAATACATTCGTGTTAATATTCACCAACCTAAGTAAAAACTTAGCACTTTTTTAAACTTCACCCGTCTTATTTGGATTAAGAAAGTTTAACCCCCCCCGACTAGCAAGCTTTATGAAAGAAGCTCTATAGGGTAATGCTAGTGAAGGGTATCGACTGCACCGAATGAGCAATCAGAATAAATTACTATTAACCCTGCCTGAAGATGACCTTGCGCTTATTTTAAAGGGCAGTGAATTAGTTTATTTAAATGCATCCCAATCCCTCAATACTGCAGGGACGGCGATTTCATTCGTTTACTTTCCCATTAACTGCCTGATCTCATTAGTCCATACCGTAGATGGAAAAAGCTTAGAGGCGGGCCTAATTGGAAACGAAGGGATGCTGGGTACGCCGGTCTTCTTAGGAGCAAGGCAAGCTGCATGTGGGGCAAACGTTGAAATCAGCGGCGAAGCTTATCGAATCCCGATCGCTGTGTTTCTCGACCTCATTAAAGACAGTCAAGCATTAAGAGTGCTGATGAACCGTTATATCTTGGTAGTGATGGAAAGACTGACGATTGCGATAGGCTGTCATCATTTCCACTCCTTAGAGCAGCGACTTGCCTACTTGCTCCTTATTATTGGGCAAGGCATAAGATCTAACACTATTCAAATCACCCAAACTTTAATTTCAAATCTATTGGGGGTAAGGAGAGCGGGCGTGAGTGAGGCAGCAAGACAACTGCAAGCTAAAACGATCATCCAATATACTCGAGGCAGTATCGAAATCCTTGATACTGAGAAACTCAAAAAAGAAGCTTGTAACTGCTATCATGATCACCAAAAGTCTTACCATTGGATAGAAAGTCTTAGCCCGCATTTATAAAACCATTCATGGTTTAAAAGGAAAATATAGCGAATGTTTTCTCTTGCGATATCCTTATACTCATTATCGCTAATTGCGCAATTAGCGACTGCGGCAATATCAGCATCGCTCATCAAAAAATTTAAAATCTATCGTACCGGGTGGATATTTCTGGCGATTGGTTTTAGCCTCATGATTGGCCGAAGAGTCTCACCAATATTATTCGCTCTTAAATCTGGTGAGTTCAATCTCACTGATGCAATCCTGTCACTACCCATTTCTTTTTGCTTACTTTTCGGGGTTATTGGAATTAGAAAGCTATTATCCGATCACGAACAAGTCAACAATCAACTGCTAGCAGTGACAAAAACCGACTACCTAACATTAGCACTTAGTCGCCAAGAAACTATCGAAAGAGCCAAGCTTGAAATAGCGCGAGGTGCAAGAAGTAAGAAACCCTTGGCACTTCTAAGTCTTGACATCGATCACTTTAAAAAAGTTAACGATAAATTTGGGCATCAAGTTGGCGATCAAGTGCTGAAACAGATGGTTAGTTTCATTAAATCGAAAATAAGAAATATTGATTTCATCGGCCGGATGGGTGGAGAAGAATTCCTGATTACCCTGCCTGATACCGATGCAATCGAAGCCATGGAGGTCGCTGAAAGACTAAGGGAAGAGATCAGCCATTTTTGTTGTGAAATCCATTCTGGTCAGGAAATCAAAATCTCAGTAAGTATTGGTGTTGAAGTAGTAACGGCAGAAGAAGGATCAACGGATTACGCAGAGATACTTAAAACTTATTTAGATAGGGCAGACCATGCGATGTACATGGCCAAGAAGGCTGGAAAAAATAAATGTTGTTTGAATCCACAACCTTAGCGATGCACCCCTAGCACTCAGTGTGACGTCTAATGTTGAATTAATCAAAATTGATGGCATTAAAAAACCCAATCATCCTCCAAGAGGATTGGGTTTAACAGTAGAAATTACTCGGCCTTAGCTTCTACTTTTTTGGGAAACTCATAGCCAGCATCTTTGAACAATCTCAGACAAGCATCTACAACGCTAGTGTCGTAGAGTATGCCGCGCTTGGATGCAATTTCTTCAAGTGCCTTATCAATCCCTACTGCTGGACGATAGGGTCGGTGAGAGGTCATCGCCTCAACAACGTCAGCGACCGCCAAGACTTTGGCTTCCAAACAAATATCTTCGCTCTTCAGCGCATTCGGGTATCCACTCCCATCTAAGCGCTCATGATGCTGCAAAATGATCTTAGAAATTGGCCAGGGCAGGCTAAGCGGCTTTAATATATCGTAACCAGTCTGTGGATGCGTTCTCAGCATAGCCACTTCTAAGGGGTTAAGTAGCGATGGCTTCGTTAAGATCTCAATCGGGATATTTATTTTTCCAATATCATGAATGGTTGCTGCTAAATGAACGCTTTCTATTTGAAATGCAGTCAACCCCATCGATTTAGCAATTTCAACCGCTAAATGCGCCACCCTTTTTTGATGTCCCGAGGTATAAGGATCCCGGGCTTCAATTAGATTGGATGTACTATCGATCATCTCATGGAAATGTTTGACCATCTCCGCTTGACTTAAGGACAGGGCGATTTCAGCTTTTTTGCGGGCGGAAATATCCCTGATATTGCACTGGATTACAGTTTCACTATTGACGCCATATGAATTACAAATAAACTCGACGGCTATATTTTTTCCATCTTTGGTGACTAGATCTATATCCTCGTAACGAACATATCCGGTATTCAAAATCGACTGGTGTGCTGAGATGGCCTTATCTTTATCCGCAATTAATCCAAGCTCCCAAAGCTTTTTTCCTAGTAGCTCAGCTTTTGAGTAACCAATTAACTCAATTAAAAATGGGTTGGCATCCTGTATCCTGCCATCTGGAAAATCTAATAAAAGGATGCCGTCTTTTGCTGTTTCAAAAAGTCTTTGATATCTTAGTTCAAGGCCATCATGATGTGAGCGAGTTTCAGTCATGTTTCAATCAATAGTCTAGTTATATTTAATACTCCATCATACGCTTAATATTTCAAAAAAATTAAACTAACCCGGGCATTATGGCCCCTTCAAGATTACAGAAAAGTTCGTTCGATATGGCTGTATAGAAATTCGATACAAAGTTAATTCTTAAAAGAATAACGATATATCTATAAGATCCAATCATCATGGATCCAAATAATCAATATTTAATTTTTATAGATTGAATAAATTAAAAATTGTCCTTTTAATACGCTAAAAAATAAAGTCCATGAACTTTTCGATGAAGAAAATATCTGAATCATACAAACCAAAGTAGCCAAGTGATGTTAAAAGGGTTCGTCACTATATACTTTTGTTTGTGGGGGTGTTTACACCCCTTTTTTATGATTTCTTACACTCGAAAGATAAAAAGTGAAAAACTATCTTACAAATTCTGTTTTAGCGTTAAGTCTCGTCATAAGTGGTTTTTCACCTGCGATTAATGCAGCAGAAAATACTTTCGAGATTCCACCAAAGGTCCTGCGAAAGTTTGCAGAAGTTTATTCGGCGGTTAAATCCCAATATGTAGATTCTGTAGATGATGAGAAATTCTTAAAAGACGCTATCAGCTCTGCAGTTGCTGGGCTTGATCCTCACTCAAACTACCTTGATCTTGAGGGATTAAAAGATTTTGGGATAGCCACCGGCGGGGAATTCGGCGGGGTTGGCATCGAAGTGATGATGGACAAAGATGAGCTAAAGGTTGTAAGCCCAATCGAGGACACTCCCGCATTCAAGGCAGGCATGAAAACTGGTGACTCAATTACATCAATTGACGGTATGCCAGTTAAAGGTTTGCCTTTGGGGGATGCAATCAAGAAGATACGTGGTAAAGCAGGTAGTTCTGTAGAACTCACCGTGTTGAGAAAGAATGAATCCGCACCACTAAATTTTAAACTTCTCAGATCGACGATTAAAAATCCTAGTGTGAAATATAAACTTACCAACACAGAATACCCCTATTTAAGAGTGACTCAATTTCAAGAAAATACTGGACGTGATTTAGCCAAAATACTTTTAGAAATCTCCAATCGCACCGACTCTCAACTTAAGGGGTTAGTTTTAGATCTTCGCAATAATCCGGGCGGTGTAGTGACTTCCTCAATCGCAGTTGCTTCAGCTTTTATTAAGAAAGATAAGCTCATCGTTTATTCTGATGGGAAAACCCCTGACTCTAAAATGCGGCTATTTTCAAATCCAGAAAATTATTCTGGCCCAAATCCTGCGAATGACTACATGAGCGAGGTGCCGGCTAAATTTAAAGAAATTCCCTTGGTGGTGTTGATTAATAGCGGATCGGCCTCAGCGTCAGAAATCGTTGCTGGTGCGATTCAAGATCATAAACGTGGAAAGATTATGGGAACACAGAGTTTCGGCAAGGGGACTATCCAAACCCTACTGCCCTTGAGCGATGGGTCTGCAGTTAAAATCACGGTTGCGCGCTATTACACACCAAGCGGAAGATCCATTCAGGCAAAAGGCATTACCCCCGATATTACCGTTGAAGAAACTAAAGAAGGAAATAAAGACAAAGTTGCTAGCATTAGAGAAGCAGATCTTCCTAATCACATTCAAGATAAGGGGATAGATAAGAGCGCCAACAAAACAACTTTATCTACAGAGGCTATTGCAGCACTTGAGCAAAAACAATATGCGGACAGAGCAGTTTCAGAGCTTGGAACAGAAAAAGACTATCAGTACATGCAAGCAGTTGAGTTTCTCAAGAACTCTGAAAAGCGCTAATGAGCTATCTAATCAAAACAGTTGTTGCGATGCTTGTCATGGTGAGTGCTTCAGAGCTTAGCAAGAGAAGCAATTCTCTTGCTGCGATTATTCTTGCGCTACCAATTATTTCATTTACGACTTACACACTGATATGGCTCGAATCAAAAGATAATCACCGTATCGCAGACCTGGCATTGCAGAATTTTTACTTCGTCATTCCAGTGATACCCGTGTTACCTTTTTTTAGCTGGTTATTAAGATCAGGTTATAGCTTTTTTGCTACGATGGGTTTGTCGACGTTACTCACCATCCTCTTGTTTTGGATCTTTAAAAGATATTTCATCTAGGCCGCTTCATTAAAATCATCCGACGTTCCAACTGAACTTTAAATAATTTTATTGTCTATTACAGCGTATTCTAAGTAACTGCTTTTCGAAGGACACAAAATGAAGTTAAAGACATTTATTATTGGATTCTTGCTTAGTTTTTGCCTCAGCGCATTTGGGACGGCAAATAAAACAACTGGAATTAATGTAGAAAAATTGAACGCAGAGAAAGATTATTTAAATATGATCAACCAGTGCGCTAATCCAAAACTTTTCAATAAAATACTAGATCAAGCTTTGGCAACTAAAGATGAGTCAAAGCGAGCACTCTTCGCGGCACAAATTGAAGAAACAATCATGAATAACCCATCATGTTTTATTGCTGCAGTCACTAAACTTGGCAATAAAAAATGTGAGGTTGTCGAAGATAGCTTCATCAAGGAGCCCTACTTTTATCCTCGACATGAGATTTATAAATCTTTAAGCTCGTCAACCGACTTCCAGAGCTCATGTTTTGCGAGTTAAAAAAGGTATTTTCTAAAGAAATTTCCAACCGCGCCCTCAATCAGGCCACTAAATTCTTGTGCCTGAATTCGGGTGTAATAGAAGTCGTGCTGTAGATTTTCTTTGGAATTAATGAATGAAAGCCCCATGCCTAGAAAAGGCATGGCTCTCTCTTCCGAAACTTCCTCGTATAAGGCTTGAACGTGATGATGGCGATCATCATTTTTGATTTTCTCAAAAAGTGCCTTCACCTCTTTCTTAGGTCCTTCTAGCAATTGAAGAACATGTTGGCCATCAAAGAGTAAAAAACCAGATATCTCATGTGCTAAGTTATATTCTTGTGCTTTCCTGACGACAGAGACTAGGCTTTCCTGCGAAGTGCTATCGGCAGGGGTGCTCATGTAGATGAGTTGCATGGGTCGAGATTGATTAAAATTGAACATTTTTATAACTAATTAAGAGTAATATCGGAGGATATTCCCCGATATTACGCTAATAATCAACTAAAAACTAAAGCGCCTCTAGATTAGACAGTACTTGGCTAGCCTGGGCTTTGATATTTGCTTTTTCTTGTTCTGAGAATCTTTTGAGATTGACCGTCATCAGTCTTGTTCTTGGATTCTTCTCAAGGCTGTTTTGATGTTTAAGTAGAAAATTCCAATACAGCGTTGTCATTGGGCAAGCTCCATCACCAGATTTAACGCTGGGTTGATAAGCACAACCCTGACAGTAGTTGCTCATTCGGTTGATATAGGCACCACTGGCAATATAAGGCTTACTAGTGAATCGCCCACCATTAGCAAAAAGCGCCATCCCTAAGACATTCGGCATTTCCACCCATTCAATGGCATCCACATAAACCGCGAGATACCAATCGGAAACTGCTTTAGGCAAAATTTCTGCAAGCAGGGCAAAATTGCCTGTGACCATTAGTCGTTGAATATGATGCGCATATCCGTACTCTAAAGTCTGACCGATCGCATCTTTCATGCAATTCATTTTGGTCTCACCAGACCAATACCATTCCGGCAAGGCTCTCTCATGCTCATAGAAGTTTTGTTCGGCTAAATTTGGCATATCAAGATAGTAAATGCCCCTTACAAACTCTCGCCAGCCAATGATTTGACGAATAAATCCCTCAACCGTGGCTAAATCAAGAGCATTATCCTGATAGGCTTTTAAAACTTCACTGATTACTTCTCTAGGAGTAAGTAACTTTAAGTTAAGTGCAGCCGATAAAATGGAGTGCCACCCAAACGGGGTTTGCTTCCACATCGCGTCTTGGAACATGCCAAAATTTCCCAGCCTATGCCTCACAAAATAATGCAAAGCTTCTAAGGCCTGCTCTCGAGTGACGGCCCATCTAAATTGCTCAAGTGATCCTGGGTGATCGGCGTATTTTGACTCAACGTAGGCAATCACATCTTTCGTGATTGAGTCTTGCTCAAAAAAAATGGGTGGCGGGATTAAACCAGGCCCTTGCTTTGGGAAAGGGCGCCTGTTTTGGTCATCAAAATTCCAGTCCCCACCCACGGGGCTGCCATCATGATTCATTAAGATGCCATGTTTTTTTCGCATGTAGCGATAAAAGTACTCTAAACGTAGCTCCTTTTTGCTACCAACCCACGCTTTAAATTCTTCAAGGCTGCAATAGAAATGTGTATCCTCAAGCTCGCTTAATTTGATACTGGATTCTTTTGCTAAGGATTCCAGCTCGACTTTCAAGCGGAATTCTCCGGGGGTCACAAAAATAAGATGGGTTGCCTGGTATTGCGTAATCTCATTGCGAATAGCCTCTATTAGGCTAAGTTGAGACTCTTTGATGTATTTAATGGCATAGCCGCTTTCGGAAAGCTTACGGGCGAAGTGCCGCATGGCTGAGAGAAAGATGGCGATTCTTGCTTTGTGTGACCAGACATAATTGGCTTCAACAGAAGACTCAATCATCAAAATCATATCTGTATCGGCGTTGTAGTCAGATAAAGCCGGGTGCGCCTCATCTAACTGGTCACCTAATATTAAAATGATTCTTTTTGTGGTCACTTTGCTTAGCCGACTTAGTCTTTGTTGTTTTTTAATTTTCTACAAGCATCAGAGCAATATTTCACTTCGCTCCAAACAGTTTTCCATTTTTTGCGCCATGCAAAAGGCCTATTGCAGCAAGCACAGACTTTAGTGGGTAAATCCTGCTTTTTAAGCATCTTCATTTTTTATGCTTATATTGGGCATAAGCAAATGCCCGTGTTGCCTTGGAAGCTCGAAGATGTTCATGTTTCATAGACCTGGTTTTGACGCGCGCTCGCCAGAGCAAATAACTTGGTCTTTTAAGCCACTTTTTCATGAGCTTCATGAGGGAAGATTCATCAAGGCTGAACTGCGCTTTGATCGCTTCAAACGTGGTCCTATCTTCCCATGCCATCTCAATGATTCTGGATTTTATTTCGGCTTCAAACTGATTTTCTAATTTTTTCATAAATTGTTTTACTAATTATTTATTTTTAGTCAGTCCCCATTTCACTTAAGTTCAAATTGAACCAAAGTAAACCTGGATTTTCATATACAAAAATACACCTAATTAAACAATCTTTATGAAGCCAAATAAAATTAATTTACCGATAGATCGAATTGAGAGACTAAAATTCATTTCGAATCTGTTTCCCAATCATATGGGAAAGCCTTTGACTGCTTACTGGAAAGGCGGTCGCGCCGAAGCTTTATGCAAGTTAAGTAAAGTTCATCCAGTGCAATATGGTAAGACCAGAAATTTTCTCGATGGGAAAGTCACCCACTTATCTCCTTATTTAAGGCATGGATGCATTACCTTAAAGGAGGCTGTTTTAGCGACAAGAAACAACTCTCTTAACGGCAATGAGAAATTACTTTTTGAATTTGCATGGCGAGATTATTGGCGTCAAATTTGGTATGCCAGTAAAAATGCAATTTATGCTGATATCGAACCACCTAAAGTACTTTTAAGCAGGAAGAATCTTCCTCACCATCTCATTAAGGGAAAAACTGGACTTGAGTGTATAGATAGTTTTGTTCACGATTTAAACACTAATGGGTATATTCACAACCATGCAAGAATGTGGCTAGCGAGTTACACGGTTCACTGGTTAGGGGTTGATTGGCAATTGGCAGCTAAATGGATGCATGATTTACTCATTGATGGCGACGAGGCATCGAACAACCTCTCTTGGCAATGGGTAACCTCAACATTTTCAAGTAAACCTTATTTCTTTAATAAAGAAAATGTCAGCAAGTACAGTCAAAATATTTATTGTAAAAACTGTAGTGCCAAATGCCCATTTGACGACACCTATGAAAATTTAGCGTCAAAGTTGTTTAAGGAAAATACAGAAGGTTTATATTCTTACGAGGAAACGCATACCCCACCTCAATCAATTAAGAAAGGCACTAATACGGTCATTCTTTTTCATGATGAGATGCTTTCATCAGCGCATGATTTAC